>PVML01017695.1_pt1 | contig 249450 bp, 231 predicted proteins | sample 1853371 | NCBI WGS metagenome assembly PVML01 (sample SAMN08533508, study PRJNA380276) | Human gut metagenome, whole genome shotgun sequencing project. | isolation source: participant 1, chromium library | host: Homo sapiens | collected 2017
TGCCTCGAAGCGAAGCTTCTCGGTCGCGACTGCGTCGCTTATACATACAAAAAGCAGTATGTTTAGGAAAGCAGGCTTTCCACACACATTACTTTTTGCATGTGCACTTACTTTGTTTCACGAAATTTCTGGTGGCGATGCGCTTAGGGGACACACCCGTTTACATCCCGAACACGATGGTTAAGCCTTAAGCGGCCGATGATACTATACTGGAGACGGTATGGGAAAGCAGGTGGCTGCCAGATTTTAATTTAATATAATGCCCATGGGGGTATAGCTCAGTTGGGAGAGCACCTGCCTTGCAAGCAGGGGGTCAAGGGTTCGAATCCCTTTATCTCCACTGGATATTAACAAAGACATGAAAATGTAAAAAACATGTTGACAGGAAATAAAAACTGTGTTAATATCTTCAAGCTGTCTTATGACAGTAAACTGTTCTTTGAAAACTGCATATTAAAATATCTAATAAACATATCAATGTTTAGACATCCGAGGTGCGGTAACGAAAGTTACCAAACCAAGAAACAAACCGAAGCAAACGAAAGTTTGCGATTAACGTAAAGTTAGTCAGAGACCCATTAACATAACGCTATATGTTAATGTAAGAAAGATTGTGAAAGATGAGCAATTTGCAAGCGGTTATTCGGAAAGCAGAGCTTTCCTCATCCTTTGCTTCGCAAATGATTCATCAAAGAATTAAAAAGCCTTATGGAAGCAAGCTTCCAACAGCTTTCCAATTCTTCGATGACCGCTTTCAAATCTATTGGTTAAGCTATAAAGAGCACAGGGCGGATGCCTAGGCACTGGGAGCCGAAGAAGGACGTGATAAGCTGCGAAAAGCCGCGGGGAGGAGCAAATATCCATTGAGCCGCGGATGTCCGAATGGGGAAACCCACTTGAGCAGACCTCAAGTACCCATGCGCCAATCCATAACGCATGGGAGGGAACCCGGGGAACTGAAACATCTAAGTACCCGGAGGAAGAGAAAGAAACATCGATTTCCCAAGTAGCGGCGAGCGAACGGGAAAGAGCCCAAACCACGGAATTTATTCTGTGGGGTTAGGACTGCATAATTGATTTGCGATTGATAGGAGAACGGTCTGGGAAGTCCGGCGAAAAAGCGTGAAAGCCGCGTATCCGAAATCGAAAGCAACATGGCAGGATCCAGAGTACCACGAGACACGTGAAACCTTGTGGGAATGAGCGGAGACCACTCCGTAAGGCTAAATACTACCCAGTGACCGATAGCGCATAGTACTGTGAAGGAAAGGTGAAAAGGACCCCGGGAGGGGAGTGAAAGAGAACCTGAAACCCTGTGTTTACAAGCTGTCGGAGCACTATATATGTGCGACGGCGTACTTTTTGTAGAACGGTCCGGCGAGTTATGGCATGTGGTAAGGTTAAGTACTTCAGGTACGGAGCCGAAGCGAAAGCGAGTGTGAAAAGCACGTTTTAATCGCCTGTCATATACCCGAAACCGGGTGATCTATCCATGTCCAGGATGAAGTTGCCGTAAAAGGCAATGGAGGTCCGAACACACATCCGTTGAAAAGGGTGGTGATGAGGTGTGGATAGGGGAGAAATTCCAATCGAACCCGGAGATAGCTGGTTCTCCTCGAAATAGCTTTAGGGCTAGCCCATGACAAGTCTGCCGCAGGTAGAGCACTGAATTTCCTAGGGGGCGTCAAAGCCTACCGAAGAATATCAAACTCCGAATGGCGGCCAGATGGTGTCATGGAGTCAGACTGCACGAGATAAGTTGGGTGGTCAAAAGGGAAAGAGCCCAGACCCACAGCTAAGGTCCCAAAGTGCGTGTTAAGTGGAAAAGGATGTGGGATTTCGAAGACAACTAGGATGTTGGCTCAGAAGCAGCCACACATTAAAAGAGTGCGTAATAGCTCACTAGTCGAGAGGTCCTGCGCCGAAAATGTCCGGGGCTGAAACACGACACCGAAGCTTGGGAATCCTACGGGATTGGTAGAGGAGCATTGAAGACGGGACGAAGCGTAACCGTAAGGATACGTGGACTGTCTTGAAGAGAGAATGCCGGAATGAGTAGCGAGAATGAAGTGAGAATCTTCATGGCCGAATATCTAAGGTTTCCAGGGTAAAGCTGATCTGCCCTGGGTAAGTCGGGACCTAAGGCGAGGTCGAAAGACGTAGCCGATGGACAACAGGTTGAAATTCCTGTACTGCATTAAATCAGAACTGTGGGGACACAGAAGGAAGGCATGAGCCGGAAAAGGAAAATCCGGTGCAAGCATGGGAGGGGTATGACAGGCAAATCCGTCATGCAACCCGAGAATGTGACGCGGAGCGAACAAAAGTAGCGAAGCATGCTTACCGGCTGTCGAGAAAAGCCGCTATTGTGTTTAATGTACCCGTACCGTAAACCGACACAGGTGGATGAGGAGAGAATCCTAAGGCCGGCGGGAGAAGCATTGTTAAGGAACTCGGCAAAATGACCCCGTAACTTCGGGAGAAGGGGTGCTCTTAGAAATAAGAGCCGCAGAGAATTGGCCCAAGCAACTGTTTAGCAAAAACACAGGTCTATGCAAAACCGAAAGGTGAGGTATATGGGCTGACGCCTGCCCGGTGCTGGAAGGTTAAGAGGAGAGGTCAGAGCAATCGAAGCCTTGAATTTAAGCCCCAGTAAACGGCGGCCGTAACTATAACGGTCCTAAGGTAGCGAAATTCCTTGTCGGGTAAGTTCCGACCCGCACGAAAGGCGTAATGATTTGGGCACTGTCTCGACAATGCACCCGGTGAAATTGAAATACCAGTGAAGATGCTGGTTACCTGCGCCAGGACGGAAAGACCCCATGGAGCTTTACTCTAGTTTGATACTGGGATTCGGTATTGCATGTACAGGATAGGTGGGAGGCTGTGAAGCGATGACGCCAGTTGTCGCAGAGCCGCTGTTGGGATACCACCCCTGCAGTACTGGGTTTCTAACCTGCGGCCGTAATCCGGCCGGGGGACAATGTCTGACGGGGAGTTTGACTGGGGCGGTCGCCTCCGAAAGGGTATCGGAGGCGCTCAAAGGTTCCCTCAGAATGGTTGGAAACCATTCGAAGAGTGCAAAGGCAGAAGGGAGCTTGACTGCGACACCGACGGGTGGAGCAGGTACGAAAGTAGGACTTAGTGATCCGGTGGTATGAAAGTGGGATTGCCATCGCTCAACGGATAAAAGCTACCCTGGGGATAACAGGCTTATCACTCCCAAGAGTTCACATCGACGGAGTGGTTTGGCACCTCGATGTCGGCTCATCGCATCCTGGGGCTGTAGTAGGTCCCAAGGGTTGGGCTGTTCGCCCATTAAAGCGGTACGCGAGCTGGGTTCAGAACGTCGTGAGACAGTTCGGTCCCTATCCGGCGTGGGCGTAGGATATCTGAGAGGAGCTGTCCTTAGTACGAGAGGACCGGGATGGACTGACCTCTGGTGTACCGGTTGCACTACCAAGTGCATGGCCGGGTAGCCAAGTCGGGACGGGATAAACGCTGAAGGCATCTAAGCGTGAAGCCCCCCTCAAGATGAGATATCCCATAGAGTAATCTAGTAAGACCCCTTGAAGACGACGAGGTAGATAGGTGAAAGGTGGAAGCGTGGTGACATGTGGAGCTGATTCATACTAATAGGTCGAGGGCTTAACCGAAGAAGGTTAGGTTTGCAAAAAGAAACGGATAGAACGAGAGTTATCCAGAGGATAATCGGATGAAAAAGAATTTTAATGTGCAGTTTTGAAGGAACAGGAATATAAATATTTAAAATATACAGGCTGTTGTGTTTCGGTACATAACAGCTTTTTTGTTGTATAAGTTTGTTGTAAAACTTTATCTTATATAGTTAAAATTTATATAAAAATGTCATCATAAATAATTTGTGTAAAAATGTATAGTAAATTTAGGCATTTTGTTGACAAATGTCAGAAAGTGTGGTAATTGTTATTATAACAACACAAATAATATATAAATAATAACACATGGTGTTTGCAAAAAGAAAGGCGAGTATATGAATCAGTTAAAAGTATATGAAATGCGGCTCAAGATTTATCTTTTGCAGGACATTTCACAGGAGCAGACGTATGCGGTTTTTGCCAATTATATTGACAGCTGTCTGGCAAAAAATGAATCACTGTTGGAATTGCATGAAACAAACTGTTATAAGCAGTATTGCTTCGACCAGCCGTATCCGCTGGAAAAAGACGGTATTTATAAAGAGGGGAAGGTATATACCGTAAGAGTCAGAACTGTCAGTGATAAACTGGCACAGTATTTTGCAGATTATCTGGCAAATCATTACAATCATCAGATAAAAGGTCTTACAGTAAAAATCACGATTATCCCTCAAAAATTTATTTCACAGATATTTTCAATTACACCGGTTGTTATAAAGTGTGACGGTACCGGATCGGACAGACAGGCAAAAGGTTACTGGAAGAAGTGTATTTCATTTGAGCAGTATGAGGAACGGCTGAAAAGTAATCTGATAAAGAAGTATAACCGGCTGACCGGTGAAAAAATGAACGAAGATTTTGATTTATACCGGCAGATTGAGTTGAAAAACCATAAACCGATAGCCGTTCCGTATAAAGGCAGAAAACTGCTGGGGGATAAGGTTTGTTTGCAGGCGGCGGAAAATGAACAGGCGCAGGCATTGCTTTATATGGCACTGGGAACTGGTCTGGGAGAAATGAATGCGCGTGGCTGCGGTTTTGCAAATTACAGATATTTGTAAAGGGGGGGATTTGATGTTACAGGAATGTATGGAAGTGTTCCGGGAGAATTTTAAGCAATACTCGGAACAGTGGGTTCTGGATAATTATGTTCCAAAAGACGGTACCTATCTTTTTATTAATATTGATGACAATTTTTCTGTGGGAAACCCTATTGAAATAAAAACCGATAGAAAAACAGGGAAAGTACAGGGACAGGAAACCTCGGAATATCAGTTGATTTCATTTTTAGATTATTACAGTAAATTGATAGAGATGAATAAACCGGTTGATTCTACAAAGCAGATTCATTCCAATAATTTCTATGCGTTTTTTGTCAAAAAAGAAAGTCTGGAAAAGAAACTGACAGCAGAAAGCATTAGCGGTTATTATGAGGTTTTGAAAAATCCGGAAAAGAAATACAGTAAACCAAAAGACCGTTCATTGTATGAACTGGTGGAGGAGAAACTTGGTAAAGTTGATGTAAAACAGGCAGAAAGAATCGAAAACTGGGTAAAGGCAGAACTGAAAAATTGTATTGAGACCTTGCATATTGATACGTCAAAGAAGGATTACTTTAAAATATTTTTTATTGGAAATGATGTAGAACAGTCCAAAGAGAATATAAAAAGAGAAGGATTGCGGTATATCGAGCCGAATATTTTCAATAAAAATGATTATAATCAGCAGGCGGAAAATAGTATCAAGGGACTACCAAGTAATAATATGAGTCTGAATGCCAAGAAGCCGTTTCTTGAAAATAAGACCAGAAAAACAACTGTACCATATCTGCTTGAATTAGATGATGCAATGATGCAGATGTATTTTTTTGATTATTTGTCAGGGCAGGCGGCAAAGGGCAAAACCAACATTTATATTGATTTAGATGAAAATAAGACAACTGCCTGCGGTGACAGTGAACAGGCACCAATAATTGAAACCGGTATTTATCTAAGGATACAGACAGGCAAGGAACTTGAAATTCACTATATGGGCAGGATAACTGGTTATAAGCCGGATTTGGACAGACCGTTTACGATGAAAGAAGTCCTGAAAATACAGGATAAAGCCATGGAGAACTTTGAACAGGGTTATGGACGGAAAAATAAGCTGTGGCAGGTAGAAGTACTGGTTGATGACGTATTTTTTTCAAAGCGGTTAAAGTACAATTACTTTACTAATCCAGAAGATTTATCATTTCATGATAATGTTTTAAAACAGGAATTGTTGAAGTACCGGGAACAGTTTTTTAGCTGGTTCGGACAGGGCAAGGCATGGGGAATAGCGCAGACAATTGATAATATGTCATGGCGGTTAATTGTTCATTCAATAATACAGGGAAACAGAACAAAAGCGACACATCAGTTGAATTTGTGGATATCTATGATGGATTATTTTAATAATGACGGGAGGTATGAAGAAAATATGTCAAAGGTAAGAGATTTGTTAAAGGCACATATTGATGAAAAAGAAGAATGGGATTTTGAAAGCGCAGACGAATACTGCTATGCAGTTGGTCAGTTAATGAATACTTATTTAAGTTTAAGTAAATCTGCAAATAAAAACTTATCTTTTATTAATCCGCTGTTGCAGACAACAAGCAATGAAATGATTAAAAGAACTGTATTGCAAATGTTTAAAAAATACAGTTATGCAATTAATGATACCGATTTTAGAATAAAGAATCTGTATGGTCATGTTATACAGTATGATATGACAGGAAAAGAAGTAAATCATTATTTTTTGTCAGCGGGATTTGTAGACGGTAATTTAGTGTATACCAAAAAAGAAAAAGAAGAACAGTAAGCAGGAAAAGGGGTATGGATAATGAGTAAAATGAATAAAAGAGTTTATGGGGTATTAGGAATTTCATCGGTAATGGCAAACTGGAATGCAGATTTTTCTGGTTTTCCAAAGACAACAACTAAGGGACAGTTTTTCGGCAGTGATAAGGCATTAAAATTTCCGATGAAAAAGATGTGGGAAGAAGCGGGAGAAAAGGTTTTAAATATAAAGTCATTTACAGTTTCAAAACCAGATAAAAACGGAGCGGTTTTTCTTGTGCCGCGTACATTGAAAGAACGTTATGAGTATATTTTTGGCGTAGAAGATATGAAAAAAGACAAGGATATCAAAGTAATATTAAAAAATTTATTTTCGGCGATTGATGTGAAAAATTTTGGTTCAACCTTTGCAGAAGCAGATGCTAATATTTCTATTACAGGTGCTGTTCAGATTGGTCAGGGATTTAATCTGTATAACGGCTCTGAAACACAGGAACAGAATATTTTATCGCCGTTTAAAGACCCAAAAGCGGCAGAAAAGAATAAAGAGGGAAAAGATGCCAAAAATTCCACATTGGGAACAAAGATTGTCAGTGATGAAGCACACTATTTCTATCCGTTTGTGATTAATCCGAAAGTATATGACAATTTTGAGCAGCTTGGAGTAACCGAAGGTTACACAGAGGAAGATTATCAGAAGTTTAAAGAAGCAGCATTAAAGGGAACAACCAGCTTTGCAACAAATTCCAAAGTCGGCTGTGAAAATGAATTCGGTTTGTTTATCGAAACAGAACCGACACTGTACCTGCCGAATCTGGATAAGTATGTGACATTTATAAAGGGAGCAGAAAAGAATACAATTCAGGTGAATGTAAAAGAACTGCTTCATGATGTAAAAGACAGAGTGTTATCTGCTGAAATTCATTATAATCCGCACACAACGGAAATTGCCAGTGATATTGAGGGCGTGAAGTATTTTGATATCTTCACCGGAAAAGAGATTGAAAAGCAGTAGGCTGAAAGGTGTGGAGCAGATGAAGGTTTTAAGATTTACGCTCAGCGGAAAGCAGGCTTTTTTTAAAAAGCCGGAAGTGAATAAGTATTACTATTTCACATATGGTCACATTCACCGTGTTGCTCTGCTGGGACTTTTGGGAACGGTTATGGGATATTCGGGATATGCCCATATCGTGCAGAAAAAGAAGATGGAAGCACCGGAGTATCCTGAATTTTATGAGCAGTTAAAGGAATTAAAAATGGCGGTTATTCCATGCTGTGAAAAGGGGAGTTTTCCGCAGAAAATCATTGCATTTAATAATTCGGTGGGATATGCGTCTATGGAAAAAGGCGGAAATCTGATTGTTCGACAGCAGTGGCTTGAAAATCCCAAATGGTATGTATATATTATGCTGGACAGTGAAGTCGCAGAGGCTGTTGCGGATAGTATTATTGGCAGAAAGTGTGTCTATATGCCGTATCTTGGAAGCAATGACCACCCGGCAGACATTACCGAAGCAAGTATGATTGATGCAACAGAGGTGGAAACGCCGAAAAAAATCGACAGCTTTTTTGTACGGGGAGATGCCGTGGTTGATTTAGACGATTTTGAACAGGACAATCCATATAAGTATGAGGAAGCACTGCCGGTACGACTGGATTTAGCATTTAATATGTATGAATACGAACGGTTTGTACTCACAAATCTTGCCGTTTCAGAAATACAGAAAAAAATTTATGCGGTTGATGATATTGACGGCAGGACATATCATATAGCATTTTATTAAAGTGAAACCATAGCCGGAAAGACATTAGATATTGGACTCCGGCTATGGTTTTATGCGTTTTTATGAAATGTTTTATGGAATTGAGGAGAAAAAGATGAAGGAATATATCATACCTATTGAGGATATCATTGTAAAACCGGAGTTATTTTATGCACATTGTGACCGGGGCAATGGGAAAAATCCGGAGATTTTAAAAGAACATGTGGACAGGTGTTATCATTATTTTGAAGAGCTGTGGGAACATAAAAATTTTAAGGCAGTATTTGAAAATTTTCAAAAAGAATTGGCACCGGAGCTTTCCGATGAGGGGATAAAATTGTTTTACAGTCTGATAGTAAACGTCATTATTTTTCATGATTGCGGGAAAATTAACCCACGATTTCAAAGTATAAAAATGAAAAATACATTAAAAAAATGGACAGCAATAGATTGTCTGGACGGAACAAAACATTCTATACTGTCTGCGGCAATTTATTTTGACTATTTTTATGAGAAGATACAGGAAAGTCTGTTATCAAAAGATGAAAAGAATATGATTCATGTATTCATGCTGGTAAATGCTTATGTAATATCAAGACACCATGGGAATCTGTCGGGATTTGAAGCTTTTCTGGAAGAATTTCAGCAAAACCGGCAATTAGCAGATATTTTTTCGTGTATGAATCAAGGTGATTTTACGGAAGTATATCATGGACCGTTTTGTAAACGAGACCGGCATATGATGAATATGCCGAGGCAGAACACAAGGATATATCACAGCTTTTTAGAGAAGCAGTCTTCGCACGCAGGATTGTATACGTATATAAGATTTTTATTTTCAGTGTTGGTATCCTGTGATTATTATGCGACATCGGAATATGACAACGGCATACAAATGAGTGCGTTCGGAACGATTGAAAATACAGAGTTTGTCACACAGTATGAGCAGTCGGAGCGGGTAAAACAGATTCGCAGATTGAATCCGGAGAGCTGTGTTGATGATAAAAAGGATATTAATATTTTGCGGAATCGCATGTTTTATGAGGCAGAGCAGACGCTACTTAAAAATAAAGATACCAACATAGCCTTTATTGAAGCACCGACGGGTGCCGGGAAGTCGAATCTGGCAATGAATTGCAGTCTGAAATTATTGGATAAAAATATCAATAAGATTTTTTATGTGTATCCGTTTAATACGCTGGTCGAGCAGAATTACGATACGCTTGAAAAAATATACGGGCAGACAGATATTTTTAAAAGTATTGCGGTCATTAATTCCATTACACCGATTCCGCTAAACGGAACAAGAAAATTCTGGGAAAATCTCGATAAAGAAGAAAATGAGAAATTTTATCAAAAAGCACTGCTGGACAGGCAATTTTTGAATTATCCGTTTATTTTAACAACGCATGTCAATTTATTTCAAATTATGTTTGGGTGTGAAAGAGAAGCGGCAATCAGTTTTTATCAACTGGCAGGCAGTGTTGTGGTGTTAGACGAGATTCAGAGTTATAAAAATGTGCTGTGGACAGAAATTATGATGTTTTTGCAGTGTTATAGCAGACTGCTGAATATGAAAATTATTATTATGTCGGCGACACTGCCGAAGTTGGATATGCTTACCGGAAATCATGAAAAGGTTGTAAATCTGATTGAAAATCCGGAAAAATATTTTCAGGACGCACGTTTTAAGAAAAGAGTGGCATTGTCGTATGAATTGCTTTATCCGGATAAAAAGACTGAAATGGAAGAACTATATGCGCATGTTCTGGGGCAGGCACAAAAGGGAAGAAAGCTTCTTATGGAATTTATCACGAAAACAAGTGCGGAGAAGTTTTATCATATGCTGACGGAGTCCGGACGGGAGGATTTACAGATATTCTGCATGACGGGGGATGACAATCAGATTGACAGAAAACGCATTTTAAGGGAAATGGATACAGCAGACAAAGATAAGGCGGTAATACTGGTGGCAACGCAGGTTGTTGAAGCCGGCATAGATATTGATATGGACATTGGCTATAAGGATATCAGCAAATTGGACAGCGAGGAGCAGTTTATCGGGCGAATTAACCGGAATTTTAAAAGAAAAGGTGTTGTCTATTTTTTCGATATGGATAATGAAAGCGGTATTTATAAGGAGGATTATCGTGTTGATACAGCATATACATTAAGAAAAGATGAGATGAAACAACTGCTGGCAGATAAGAAGTTTGGTAAATATTATGATTATATTTTAAAAGGAATAAGAAAATACCGCAATGACAGAAAGAATGAAAATGGAATAGAGGCTTTTGTGGATAATGTCAAAAAGCTGGATTTTGTATGGATTTCTCAAAAGATGAAATTAATTGATAAGAATGATGACTGGAAGATGTCGGTCTATTTTGCACGGGAAATTACGACAGATACCGGAGAAATCATTGACGGAAAGCAGGTGTGGGAGCGGTACAGGGAATTGTTAAGCGATATGACAATGAATTATGCGAAAAAACAGATATTGTTATCAGAGGTGAAAAGTAAGATGAGTTATTTTATTTATCAGATAAAAATTGACAATAGCCTGGATTATAATGACAGAATCGGTGAGTTGTATCTGATTGAAGATGCAGAGCAGTATTTTGAAAATGGCAGATTAAATACCGATAAATTTTATTCACAGGGAAATTTATTTGTGTAGTCCGTATCATTTTACAGATAAAATTTTGTAAGAACGGGGGTTCATATGAAGGTAAATGGAACGCTGATGAATTACTATTTTCACTGTAAGCGGCAGTGTTATCTGCATGGAAATCGGATGCAGACGAAGAAGCCGCCAAGTGGCAGCTTTACTATTATTTGTACGTTTTAAAGATAAAAGGAATCGTACGGAAGGGCAGACTATGGGAAGTACAAGATATATTATGTCCATGGGAGAACTGACGAGGAGAGACAATTCATTGTGTTTCCGGAAAGACGGAAAAAATGTTTACATTCCAATCGAGAATACGAAAGAAATTTACTGTATGAACGAAGTCACGGTAAATACAAAGCTGTTGGATTTTTTGTCACAGAATCACGTTATCGTACATTTTTTCAATTATTATGAAGGGTACAGTGGTACATTTTATCCGAAAAATCAGTATAACAGCGGAAGACTGATAGTGAAACAGGTACAGGCATATGACAATTCCAGAGAAGTAATTGCCAAAGCGATTGTATGCGGAATTGGCAGGAACATTTACGAGGTGCTGTATCATTATTATAAGCATGATAAAAAGGAAGTCAAGGAAGTTTTAGACTGGATTCGCAGGGGATTTTATGTGAAAGTTGAAAATGCACAGAATGTGAAAGAGATTATGGCGGCAGAGGGCGAAGTATGGATGCGCTTTTATGGGACATTCCAGTATTTTCTGCCGGAGGATTTTGTGATGAATAAGCGCGTGAAAAGACCGCCGGATAATCCAATTAATGCGTTGATTTCTTATGGAAATACGCTATTATATACAAAGACGATTTCGGCGATTTATCAGACACATTTAGACCAGCGTATCAGTTTTTTACATGAGCCGTCGGAGGGGCGTTTTTCATTAAGCCTTGATATGAGTGAGGTTTTTAAGCCGGTCATTGTGTACCGGACGATATTTGATTTAGTAAATAACCGGAAATTGCAGGTTGAAAAGCATTTTGACAAAAAAGTCAATTATTGCTTGTTGAATGAAGAAGGACGAAAAGTATTTATTGAAGCATTTGAAGCGCGCATGGAATCGGTATTTGTGCATGACCGGCTGAAACGAAAGGTAACTTACCGGACGGCATTAAAGCTGGACTGCTACAAATTGATTAAGTATATATTAGAAGGGCAGGAATTTATTCCGTTTTCGCTGAAGGATAATCGGTAGGAAGTGAGGGTATATGGCAAAGAAATTGAACTATAATTATGCATTTGTATTTTACGATGTCAATGAAAAGCGGGTGCAGAAGGTCTTTAAAATTTGCAAAAAATATTTATCGCATTATCAAAATTCTGTTTTCCGTGGAGAGATTACACCTTCAAAGCTTATCGGGTTGAAGACGGATTTAAAGAAGGTGATACAGGAAGACGAGGATTTTATCTGTATTATTAAGCTGTTTAATGAAAATGTGTTTGGCGAGGAGGTGCTTGGAAAGAAGGATAGGGAAAATGGTGAGCAGTTGATTTTGTAATACAATGAAAATTTACCAGCCGCCAATCAGTGTAAAATTGCGTGAATTCGCAAAAACAGTGGTATTGCAGTGATTTTGTGAATTTTTTTGGCAAAGGGCGCGACGGCTGGTAAAAAATTTTAAAATGTTGATAAATACTGGGGAATCTGGTATAGTGTATTGTATGGAATGCTGGAAATACGTTGGATTAACTTTAACATGGGATGTATTGAAACAGCTGAATGTTAAATCTGGTTTATCATCACAGTAGATGATTAACTTTAACATGGGATGTATTGAAACATTATTTGCGCGAATTTTGCATTTACGCTACATCGATTAACTTTAACATGGGATGTATTGAAACCTGAATAAATGGCTGTATTTTTTAATCTGGTCGGCGATTAACTTTAACATGGGATGTATTGAAACTGGTCTGAAACTCATCATAGTTTGCACCTGTATACAGATTAACTTTAACATGGGATGTATTGAAACATGCTGTACGGTCGGTACGATGAGGAAGGGCAGGGAAGATTAACTTTAACATGGGATGTATTGAAACGGAACACAATAAAATGTCAGAAGCAGCCGTCAAGGGATTAACTTTAACATGGGATGTATTGAAACCAGAACACGGAAACGACGCTGAATTACAACTTTTGATTAACTTTAACATGGGATGTATTGAAACCTTACATCTGTTTCATATTGCATAACATTTTCTGAGATTAACTTTAACATGGGATGTATTGAAACCATACGCACTTATGGAATCATCGTAGATAAATTATGATTAACTTTAACATGGGATGTATTGAAACATGTTTATATCTACACCAGCTACGTTTCTTTTAAGATAAACTTTAACATGGGATGTATTGAAACTGCTGTCCGGGATTGGCAGCACTTTACCGCTGTTGGATAAACTTTAACATGGGATGTATTGAAACGGAATTCCGTTCGCGATCTCGTCAATGGCTTTTAAGATTAACTTTAACATGGGATGTATTGAAACCAAATCCATTGAACCTCAGAAATATTACATTCTCCGATTAACTTTAACATGGGATGTATTGAAACACGTGCTTGTCGGTGTAGATTATCTGGCAGAACTACGATTAACTTTAACATGGGATGTATTGAAACTCGTCCGGCAATTCATCTGTGTATCTGCCAAGGAGATTAACTTTAACATGAGATGTATTGAAACTGATGTTCACGCATCCATTTTGCATTTTCTTTACCGATTAACTTTAACATGAGATGTATTAAAAGCCACGAACGTCCAAAACATAAGGAATAAAACACTATTTGATGAAATGTAACAATAAAAAACAACATACCCTCTATTTTTACAAAAACCATTCGACATCACCGGCTATTTATGTTATTGTAATAAAAACATTAAGAGGCAGGTAAAGATGGGCTGTATAAATGTAAAAATACATCAATAGCCTGACAGCCGCTGGAATTGGAGGAAAAGATAATGTACGAGATGAAACCGGAATATTATACAGGAATTGCCCAGATTGACGAGGAGCATAAGAAGCTTTTTGAAATCGCAGATGAAGCGTATGAGTTATATAAAAATGAATTTATACCAGACAAGTATGACCACATCGCTAAGATTTTAAATGAACTGAGAGATTATACCAAGATACATTTCCAGCATGAAGAAGAATATATGAAAAACATTAATTACAAGGGAATGTTCATGCAGAAGGTACAGCACGACCAGTTCTGCCAGAAGTTAGATGAACTGGATTTAGAGCATTTAGATGAAAATTCTGAAGAAGTCATTCAGGAAGTGCTTACATTCTTAACAGACTGGCTGGTACATCACATTCTGGAAACAGATAAGAAAATTGCAGAGTAAAAACAATCAGAGATAAAAACAAACTGCCGTATAAAGCGTTGTAAATGTCATCAAGGACAAAAACAAGCGTTTATGCGGCAGTTTTTGTTTTACATAACAGAAAATGAGAAAAGTTCTCAAAAGCTGCATTGACAGTTGAAATTCAGACATTTATACTATAGAAGTTAGCTAAAACTAACATTTATTTTAAAGACAGAAATTCCCAAATCGGGAATTTTATTTTTTGTTCATAGATTAGCGGTAGCTAACATAGAGTAGCAGTGACAAACAAAATATACACAAGCAGAAAGTAGAAAACAACAACGAACACTAAACAGCAAGTAAGTGAATCAACCAATGAACAAATGAATGAATCAACAAATCAGCAAATTAACAAATTAGCCAATAAGTAAATTCGCAAATAATCAATCAGAGGGGAAGTGGGAAAGCTGGATTCGATAGAATTTTTAAAAATACGAATCTTAGTCAGTTTATTAAAAATGTCACCGGAAAACTGCAATGTAACCAATCTGTCTAAGACACTCGGTGTAGAAAAATATACGGTGAGCCGGGTATTTACGGCGCTGGAGAAGGACGGTTATTTGAATCGCACGGATTCAAGACATCCGCGGCTTGAAAAGCTGGGTGAACAGACGGCGCGTAAATACGCGGAGCGGATGGACATTGCAACAAATCATCTGATTTATGAAGGCGTGACAGAGGCGCAGGCATGTAATGACGCACTGTATTTATCCATGTACTGCTCGGATGAAACTTTTGAAGTGATTCGCAGTATGGAAGAACAGTACCGCATGAAGCATCTGCTCCGTACATATGAGCGGTTTGACGGCACGATTTTGTGCAACGGACTGCGGGACGGTCAATATCTGCTTCCGTTTATTATATACAGGGAAACCGTGAAAAACGGCAGCAACATTTCCATGTCCAACGAAGGCTTTATACATCCCTGTACGCTGTCGGTCACGGACGGCAGGGGCATGATTTTGTTAAAGGCACAGCGGGTCGAGAAATATTCCGCGATGACGGGCAGAAAAATGAGCGGAAAGATTAAATGTCTGAAATATTTTGACGGGTCAAAATTTTGTGAAGCACAGCGAAACGGCGATTTGATTTCATTTCCGGCAAGCGTGCTTGAATTTGTCAATATCGGAAGCGATTCCGGCAGGATTTTTCACGGAAGTGTGTGTCTGAAAATGACCTGCTCCGTGGGGATTATGCACATGCCGGAGAGTACGGCAATATTTACACTGTTATTTTAAAATGCTGGAAATACAGCGGAAAGTAGAGAAAAAAATGGAAAAGAAAAAAATAGTGTTGTCTTATATTTTGACGGCAGGAGCACTCTTGCTTTTGTTTTTGTGGGCGGCAAATACGGGAAGTCTGAAGGTGTCGGCAAAACAGTTATTTAGCGGGCTGTTTGTCGCGTATGATGAAAATGTCGCAACGATTTATGATTTGCGTTTTCCGAGAATCTTTATCGCAATGGCTGGCGGTGCGGCAACAGCGGTGTCCGGTGTGCTTTTGCAGGCAGTCATGAAAAATCCGCTGGCAGACCCCGGCATTATCGGTGTCAGTTCGGGTGCGAGCCTTACGGCAGTACTGCTTACGGCATTTTGTCCGTCATTGTACTTTTTCACACCGGCGGCGGCATTTTTAGGCGGTCTTGCCGCATTTTTTCTGGTATATGCGCTGTCGTGGAAGGACGGTTTATCGCCGCTTCGCATTATCTTAGTCGGTGTGGCGGTCAATGCAATGTTTACGGGACTGATGAGTGCATTTAATTCAGGCACGGGCAGCAGTTATTCCGGAGCGGCAAGCATTGTCAATGCCAATATCACGATGAAAACGTGGACAGATTTTAAAACGTTAATCGGCTATGTGGTGGTTGGACTGATTGCCGCAGTGGTTGTTTCGGGACAGTGTGATTTACTGGCATTGGAAGATAAAACGGCGCGCTCTATCGGTGTATCCGTGGCAAAAAGCCGTATGGTGATTTCCGTGATTGCGGTACTGCTTGCCGCGATTTCAACAGCCGTTATCGGGGCAATCAGCTTTTTGGGGTTAATTGTTCCGCATATTGCAAGACTGCTGGTGGGTAGCAGCCACAAAACGCTCGTGCCGTATTCAGCTCTGCTTGGTGCGGTCGTACTGCTTCTTGCGGATACAGTCGGAAGAACGATTACCGCACCGTATGAAATCAGTGCTTCCGTGATTATGTCTGTTGTGGGCGGACCGTTTTTTATCTTGTTGCTTAGGAGGTCAAAGCAGGGATATGCAAAATAATAAAGAGAAAAAGAACGTATTTGAAATAGAAAATCTGTCATTTGCCTATGATAAACATGAGGTGCTTAACAACCTGAATCTGTCATTTCATGAAGGCATTGTCACAACGATGATTGGACCAAACGGCTGTGGAAAATCTACGCTGCTCCAGTTGATGACGAAAAATTTAAAGCCGGCAGGTGGAAAGATTTTATTACAGGGAGAGGATATTGCACAAATCCGGCAGAAGCAGTTTGCACAGTCGGTTGCCGTGGTACATCAGTATAATACGGCGCCGCCGGATTTAACTGTGGAAAAGCTGGTATCTTACGGACGGATTCCGTATCACAAAATGGGCGTTCCGTTTGACAAAGCAAAGGATATGGAGCGGATTGAATGGGCGCTTGAAATTACCAATACCACAAAGCACAAGGATAAGACGGTCAGTCAGCTTTCCGGCGGACAGAAACAGCGTGTGTGGATTGCAATGGCACTGGCGCAGGATGCAAAGGTTCTGCTGTTGGACGAGCCGACAACGTATCTGGATATCCGCTATCAGCTTCAGATTCTGCGGCTGATTCGCAGGTTAAATGAAGAATATGGGTTTACGATTATTATGGTACTCCATGATGTCAATCAGTCGTTGTATTACAGCGATGAAATTGTTGCGTTAAAAGCCGGAAAATGTATTGCGCAGGGAAGTCCCCAGCAGATACTTACGGGTGAACTCATACAAAAAGTGTATGACGTCACGTTAAAAGTATCGGATATAGACGGAAAAAGGTTTATTCTTCCTGTGTAAATTTTATATTTTAAATCTTTTATCTACGATGACAGTCTGTCATCGTGAATAATATTATAAATGATATGATAAATAATAAGATAAAGACTGTTACCGCAAAGACATTTTGTAATTGCTTTTGCGATAACAGTGTTTTATTATCATGTAGAAAGTCACAAAACATATCAAAAAGTAAATTATAATCATTACAATTCCTTATAAAATGCTTTCATAAAAGCTTCTAAGTCATACTGGTCTTTCATTCCCGCAGTTTCCATGGCAGAGTGCATTGCATAAATTGGAATACCGATATCGGCACTGCACATCGGAAGATTTGCGGCGACCATTGGGCCGACGGTACTGCCGCCCGGATAGTCATTGCGCATATGATTTTGCTGGCAGGCAATATGATGACGGGCGGCAAGCTGTAAAATCACGCCGGTCATATCGTCATCACTGCAATATGCGTGTTTTGCGGAAGCCTTAATGGCAAAGCCGCGGTTTAACGGCATGGCAGATGTAATATCCGATTTTTCAGGGTGCGCCGGGTGTATCGCGTGCGCAACGTCCAAAGAAAGATAATAACTGTGTACAAGGCTTTGCAAAAAGTTTTCTCTTGAAATATTAAGGGCATTGCAGATACGCTCCAAAGTATAGGAAAGGAGATTGCCGTTGGCACCGTTTTTACTGCGGCTTCCGATTTCTTCATGGTCAAACAGAACCGCCACGGAAATACCGTCTGACGGATTAGCTTCAATCAGTCCGGTCAGGCATGCCTGCACCGAAGAAATGTTGTCAATGCGCGGTGCCATAAACATATCGCCGGAAAATCCGGTGCGCACCGGTTCCGCATAGTGGTACACGGACAAATCAAAGCATAAAATATCTTCTGGTTTTTCGCCGGTTTCATTGGCAAGAATCTGAAGAAATGTACCGGTGTCCATGTGTTCGTCCATGCCGCATATTGGAAGCAAATCGGTCTGTGCATTGAGGGCGACACCGTCATTCATGGCACGGTTTAAATGAATGGCAAGATTTGGCAAAACTGCCACAGGACGTTTAAAATCCACCAGTTTCAGACGCGGGTGTGCAGATTGTGGATTTTTTAACGCAATCCGTCCGGCAATTGAGAGTGGACGGTCAAGCCATGTACTGTAAATTGCACCGCCGTAAACTTCTGTATTTAAGCGGCAGCCGTTTTTAGAGGAAACGACCGGATTGTATTTGATACGAAATCCCGGATTGTCAATATGTGAAGAGGAAAGCTTCCATACCGGGGTATCGGAAAGGGCTGTGCCGATTTGAAAGCCGAAAACCGTTGTGCCAAACGGGCAGACGGCATATTTTCCGCCCGGAACCAGTTCCCATGTGCCGTCCCAGTCCAGTGTTACAAAGCCAGCTTCATTAAGCCTGCGCATGGCTTCTTTTGCGGTATGGAACGGGGAAGTGGAAACGGAAATGGTCTGTTTTAACTGTTCAAAGGTTTGTTGAATCTGAGTATCCATAAAAAACTCCATTCTGCTGTGTAAGCTGTTTTTTCAAAGTATAAGGCTTTTGCCGTAAAAACTCAAGAAAATCGTCATTTCCGCCGATACTTTTTATATAAAAGTGAGAATCAGAAACAGCAGTTTACAAAAAAGAGGAGAAAGCCATGCAGACAATACAGTTTAAAGTTTTAAACACCGATACACAGGAAACCAACGTGCAGATGCAGACAGAAAATACAGAGGCAGAAAACAAGGCACAAAATACACAGAATACAGAGGTGTCAGGTGTAGAAAGTACCGGAACAAAGAAAAAGACAAGTGTTTGCACAGGGCAGACCGGAGTTACGGATGCGGAAAGTGCCAGATGGGTTGCCGGTTTGCAGTTAAAAAAATGTGCTTATGAACAGGTCAGTGCGATAACAGAAAAAATTAAGGATATGCTAGATCCGACTTCGGGTATGACAGATGCACAAAAAAGCTCTTATGACAGAAAAGTAATGAATAAAGTGTATTCCGGCAAGAAGCTGTCGGCTGAGGAAATGCGTTATATCAAAATTCATTATCCGGCATTGTATCCGTATGTGGAGCGGGTGCAGATTCAGCGGCAGGCACTGGAGGAGCGAATCAAGCACTGTCATTCAAAAGAGGAAGTGCAGGACGTTTACAGTGAAGCGATGTTTCATATCAGTGATGATGACCCGGCAAAGCAGATGCTGTATGCCGCATATGATGATGTTTTAAAGGAGTTTAAGAAAACATCGGATTATCAGGAACTTCCCGAAACAAAGGAAGATGCCGAAAAGAAAAAACAGACTAAAAAAGTTTCGTCTGCCGAACCGGCAGACGAAACAGATGATATACAGGAAGATTGGAAAAATGCTTTCCTGTCGGAAAGTACCGGTGTATCCGTAGGTACTACACATACAGATAGTCATTTAAGACCGGCCACAAACCCTGCTGTTTAATATCGTCATACATTTGTTTTAAGCTGCGGGTGTCGGCAATTTCAAATTGCTCGTCACCGCAGTCTTTTTCTTCACTGCCTTCATATTTGGCTTCATGATCGCCGATACCGGTGCTGACACCGGCAGATACCTTGGTGCAGGCAATCTTAATAATACCGTTTCTAAAAGAAGCGGATTCTCTTGAAGATACGGTAATTCCGGCAAACGGCAGGAAAATGCGGTATGCACATAAAACCTGACAGAGCTGTTTTTCATGTACATCCAGCGGATTAATTTTTTCATTATTAATAATCGGTCGTAACCGCGGACACGACAAAGACATTTCCGCATGCGGATATTTGCGTTGGAGATAATATACGTGCAGTGCCGTGGCAAGCGCATCCTTACGGAAGTCAGACAGACCTAACAGAGCGGAAAATCCGACACCGCGCATACCGCCCATTAAAGCGCGCTCCTGTGCTTCAAAGCGGTATGGGAAGACACGTTTGTGTCCCATGAGATGAAGCGTTTCATATTTGTCGGCATTATAAGTTTCCTGAAAAACAGTCACATAGTCTGCACCACATTCATGCAGATAAGCGTAATCCTTTGTATTGCACGGATAAATTTCAAGACCCACATTTCTGAAATATTTTTTGGCAAGACGGCAGGCATCGCCGATATAGGTAATGCTGCTCTTTGATTTGCTCTCGCCCGTCAGCATCAGAATTTCTTCAATGCCGGAATCGGCAATAACCTTCATTTCATGCTCAATTTCTTCCATGGAAAGCTGTTTTCTGTGAATATCGTTATAGCAGTTAAAACCGCAGTAAACACAGTAATTTTCACAGTAATTTGCAATGTAGAGCGGTGTGAAAATGTAGGTAGAATTACCGAAGTGGTTACGCGTTTCACGCTCGGCGCGCTGTGCCATTTTTTCCAGAAACGGTTCTGCGGCAGGGGAGAGCAGTGCCTTAAAGTCCTCAATACTGCAGCGGTCGTGGGAAAGTGCAGCTAAGACATCGCGCGCCGTGTATTTGTCCGGCTCATAAGCGTTCATGGCAGCAAGCACCTTGTCACGGATATCGGAAGAAATCTGTTCCATGTCCGGCAGATATGCCATGTGGTCTGTACGGGAAGCCGGATTATTTTCCAGTTCTGTTTTTCGTTTTAAAGCGGCAGGACTTAATTTGCCGTTCTGAATAATAAAATCATTTTCCTTTTGATTGGTGTCCATAAAATAAGACCTCTTTTCTAAAAATTAGTTATGTAAAAATCCGGTCAGCGGGTCGGAAGCTTCGCCGCCTTTATTTAATACACGTCCAAGACCGGAAAGGTAGGCACGCCGTCCGGCTTCAATTGCAAGACCGAAAGCTTTAGCCATTTCAGGAATATTTCCGGCAGTTGCAATCGCGGTATTTGCCATGATAGCGGCGGCACCCATTTCCATAGCTTCACATGCCTGTGAAGGCTTTCCGATACCGGCATCCACGATAACCGGGAGGTCAATTTCATCAATTAAAATCTGAATAAATTCTTTGGTTGCAAGTCCCTTATTAGAGCCAATCGGAGAGGCAAGCGGCATGATGGAAGCGGCGCCTGCATTGACTAAATCTCTGGCGGCATTTAAGTCAGGGTACATATACGGCATAACGATAAAGCCTTCCTTTGCAAGAATTTCAGTTGCCTTAATCGTTTCGTAGTTGTCAGGAAGCAGGTATTTAGAGTCGTGCATAATTTCGATTTTGACAAAATCACCGCAGCCCATTTCCCGTGCAAGGCGCGCAATGCGGACAGCCTCGTCGGCATTTCTGGCACCGGACGTATTCGGAAGCAGTGTGACACCCTCCGGGATATAGTCCAGAATATTTTCGCTGTCTTTGGTATTGGCACGTCTGACAGCCAGCGTGATAATCTGCGCACCGGCATCGGATACGGCTGCGCGGATTAAATCCAGATTGTATTTACCGGAACCTAAGATAAAGCGGGAAGAAAAGGTATGTCCTCCCAGTGTAAATGTATCATTTTCAATCATAATTTTTCTCCGTTTCCGAGCAGTCTGACTGCTCTGTTTTAATTTAGAATTTAGCCGTGTTGTGAAAATGTTTATCAGCCGCCGCCCATAAACTGCACGACTTCGATAACATCGCCGTTCTGAATCCGTGTATCGGCATAATCTTTTTTGTTGACAATCACTTCATTGCGTTCAACGGCAATGTGGGACAGCACATATCCTTCGGACAGCAGATAATCTGCAATGCTCATGCCGTCTGCCTGCATGGCTTCGTTTCCGTTAATCTGAATCATGGAAAACCCTCCTGTCTGTAGATTTGATAACCCGCTGATGTGTCCGGCATATCCGGGTAAAAGTCTTGTTATAAAATAAAAAAAGACCGCACGAAAGGAAAGCTACACCCGCGGTGGTGTACCCCTTCGTGCGGTCTTACTGACGAACACTCTGTCTGTTATCATAGCACAAAAAATGAATTTGTCAATTTTTTTTGGGAAATTTTTAATAGGTTTCGGGAATGTTCATAGACCTGCAAATGAAAATATGTTAAAATATTAATTAACAAATAGAAAAACGGTAATAAAGTAAAATATAATGGAAAGGGGTGACATTGTAAATGGGCGTATATTTTAATCCGGGGAATGAAAGTTTTGCGAAAGATAAAAATTATAAAATATACGTGGATAAAACCGGGCTGTTAAATGATCTGAATGAGTTGATTGGAACGCCAAGGAACTGTCTTGCCGTCAGCCATTCCAGACGGTTCGGCAAATCCCACGCGGCGGGTATGATCGATGCGTATTACAGCCTTGGAAGCGATTCGGAAAAGCTTTTTGAAGATACCAAGATCGCTCAGAATCCGGATTATAAGAAATATATGAACCGGTACAATGTGATACATCTGGATATTTCAACTTTTTGGGATTCTTACAAGGAAAATATTACTGAAAAAATCGTGGAATACATTTATAAGGATTTTAAGCAAGTCTTTGGAGATGAGTTAAATTACGAAGACAGTTTAAGCTATAATTTAATGATGATATATCAAAAGACCAAGACCCCGTTTGTCATTATCATTGACGAGTGGGACTGCGTTATCCGAAACAGCGAGGATAAAGAACTGGTTCACCAATATCTGCAGTTTCTTCATTCCTTGTTTAAGTCGGAAGAATCCAAAGCATTTCTGGCACTAGCATACATTACGGGAATCCTTCCGATTAAGAAAATTAAAGACGAATCGGCGCTGAATAATTTCAGCGAATATACGATGTTAAAATCAAAGCCGATTACGCAGTATTATGGATTTACGGAAGATGAAGTGAAAGTGCTTTGTGAAAGGTTTGACATGGATTTTGAAAGCATGAAAGCATGGTACAACGGCTATCTGATTGACGGAATGCATATGTACAATCCGAATTCGGTGTCCATGGCACTGGCACAGCAGGACTTTGATTCATACTGGAAAAACACGTCTTCATTTGCCTCTATTAATACATTTATTACAATGAATTATGCAGGCTTAAAAGACGATGTGATGACGATGCTTTCCGGGGGAAAGGTTTATGTCAATACCGAAACCTTCCAAAATGACCTTTTTACGGTTTCATCAAAGGACGAAGCACTGACGGCATTGATTCATTTAGGATATCTGGGCTATGACAGGGAAGAAGAAAGTGCTTATATACCGAATTATGAAGTAAAGAAAGCTTACCATGGCATATTTTACGGCACCGGCGTATTACAACATTGTGCGGGAAATGCCGGCAGGGAAAGGCTTTGCGGATTTTGTGTTTATTCCGAGAGCCAATGCCGGACACAGACCGGCAATGGTCGTGGAGTTAAAGCACAACAAATCTGCCGATTCTGCAATTGCGCAGATTAAAGAAAACAGATATCACGGGGCATTGACAGGGTATAGTGATAAAATTTTACTGGTCGGTATTAATTACGATGCTGAAAGAAAGGAAAAGAAGCATCACACCTGCGTGATTGAAGAATGGAACACCAACTAAATAAAAAGTTTGTAAAAATAAAAAACATAGAAGCCGCAGAAGTGATAGTACGCAAGAAAACTGTCACTTCTGCGTTTTTTTAAAATGAACTTGACATATACCCTACAGGGGTATAATATGTGATTAAAAATAAAGTTCAAATATATTGTAGTAGAAATGGAGAAAATATGCAGGAAGAAGAAATGTGCTGTTGTCATAAGCATAAGGAACGTTCTGAAAAAGAGTACCGGGATTTAATTAATCGTTTAAACAGAATAGAGGGTCAGATTCGTGGAATTAAAGGCATGGTTGAAAAGGATGCGTATTGTCCGGACATTCTGATTCAGGTGGCGGCGGCCAATGCGGCGCTGAACAGCTTTAATAAAGTGCTGCTTGCCAATCACATCAAGACTTGTGTCACAGATGATATCCGTGCAGGAAAAGAAGAAACGGTAGACGAGCTTGTAAAAGTTTTGCAGAAATTAATGAAGTAACAAAAGATATAAATAACATGAATAAAGCGAATAAAATGGTGCCGGGGCGCAAGGTTTTTACTTCTACCCACCGGATATCATAAAGACTGGAGGGAATAATAAAATGGAACAGTATACAGTAACAGGCATGAGCTGTGCGGCATGCAGTACGCGTGTGGAAAAAGCCGTATCCAAAGTGCCGGGCGTAACATCGTGTTCCGTAAGTCTTCTGACCAATTCAATGGGCGTAGAAGGCACGGCATCGGAACAGGATATTGTAAAAGCCGTCACAGATGCCGGATACGGTGCTTCCAAAAAGGGAAGCAAAGCGGCAGAAAACACCAAAAACGGCAGTTCGGCGGCTGGCAGTTCATTTGGTGATGAGGAGCTGTTAAAAGACAGGGAAACCCCTGTTTTAAAGAAAAGACTGCTGTCATCGCTGGTATTTTTAATTGTCCTGATGTATTTTTCCATGGGGCATATGATGTGGGGCTGGCCGCTTCCAGCGGTGCTTGCCGATAACCATATCGCCATGGGACTGATTCAGATGCTTTTAACGATTGCGGTGATGGTGATTAACCAGAAGTTTTTCATCAGCGGCTTCAAGAGTCTGTTTCACAAAGCACCGAATATGGATACGCTTGTGGCATTAGGCTCGGCTGCGGCATTTGTATACAGCACATATGCGCTGTTTGCCATGACTGATGCACAGGTGCATGGCAATATGGACGGTGTTATGCACTACATGCACGAATTTTATTTTGAATCGGCAGCAATGATTCTGACACTGATTACGGTCGGTAAAATGCTTGAAGCCTATTCTAAAGGGAAAACAACCGATGCTTTAAAGGGTTTGATGAAGTTAGCACCGAAAACGGCAGTGCTGTTAAAAGACGGTGTGGAAACGGAAGTTTCCATTGAGCAGGTACAGAAAGGCGACATCTTTATTGTACGTCCGGGAGAAAATATTCCGGTAGACGGAAAAGTATTGGAAGGCAGCAGTGCAGTTAATGAATCGGCACTGACAGGAGAGAGTATTCCTGTGGATAAAGCGGCAGGCGATCTGGTATCCGCGGCAACAATCAACCAGTCCGGTTATTTAAAATGTGAAGCGACAAGAGTCGGGGAAGATACGGTACTGTCACAGATTATCCAGATGGTCAGCGATGCAGCGGCAACAAAAGCCCCGATTGCAAAGGTCGCCGATAAAGTATCCGGTATCTTTGTACCGGCAGTTATTACGATTGCGGCAGTAACCATCATTGTGTGGCTGCTTGCGGGACAGAGTGTCGGATTTGCATTGGCAAGAGGAATTTCCGTGCTGGTTATCAGTTGCCCGTGTGCATTAGGACTGGCAACGCCGGTTGCGATTATGGTAGGCAACGGCATGGGCGCAAAAAACGGTATCTTATTTAAGACGGCGGTATCCTTGGAAGAAGCGGGAAAGATTGAGATTGTGGCACTGGATAAGACCGGAACCATTACAACCGGTGAACCAAAGGTCACAGACGTTATCTGCAATAAAGGTGTCACGGAAAAAGAACTGATTTCATTTGCGTATGCACTGGAAAAAAAGAGCGAACATCCGCTGGCAAAGGCAGTACTGGCATATGCCGAAGCAGCGCAGACAGATATTTTTGAAGTGAATAACTTTACGGCACTTCCGGGAAACGGACTGACGGCAGAATATGAAAATGCGGTATTGTCAGGCGGTAATTACAAATTTATCAGTACCCGCACCGCGGTTTCACAGGAAATGCAGGAGCAGTCACAAAAGCTTGCAAATGCGGGAAAGACACCACTGTTTTTTACAAAGGACGACAAACTGCTTGGAATCATTGCGGTTGCGGACGTTATCAAGGAAGACAGCCCGGAAGCCGTCAGACAGTTACAGAACATGGGAATCCGTGTTGTTATGCTGACAGGCGACAATGAACGGACGGCGAAGGCAATCGGCGCACAGGCAGGCGTAGATGAGGTTATCGCAGATGTCCTGCCGGACGGAAAAGACAGCGTTATCAGCCGCTTAAAGCGTGACGGCAGGGTTGCAATGGTCGGTGACGGCATTAACGATGCACCGGCGCTTACGAGAGCCGATATCGGTATTGCAATCGGTGCGGGAACGGATATTGCAATTGACGCGGCAGATGTTGTACTGATGAAAAGCCGTTTAAGCGATGTTCCGGCGGCAATCCGTTTAAGCCGTGCAACGCTTAGAAACATTCATGAAAACCTGTTTTGGGCATTCTTTTATAATGTCATCGGAATTCCGCTGGCGGCGGGCGTATGGATTCCGTTCTTTGGCTGGAAGTTAAATCCGATGTTTGGTGCTGCGGCAATGAGCTTATCAAGCTTCTGCGTAGTAACCAATGCGTTACGCTTAAATCTTTTCTCTGTACACAATGCAGAAAAAGATAAAAAAATAAAATCAAAAAAGAAAGTAGAGGACAAGAAAATGGAAAAAACATTAACAATCGAAGGAATGATGTGCGGACACTGTGAGGCAAGAGTAAAGAAGGCACTCGAAGCCCTTCCGGAAGTCAAAGAAGCAGTTGTCAGCCATGAAGCGGGAACAGCTGTTGTTACCTTAGAAAGTGCCGTTTCAGATGAAGCATTAAAAGAAGCTGTGGAAGCACAGGATTACAAGGTGATTTCCGTACAGTAATATTGAATTATTTCCGGCACAGTGGTATGATAAGTGGATAATTGCAAATGTAAGGAGTAAGTATGTTTCGGAAAACAATGGAAGAATACGAAGCGGATACCAGAAAAAAACTGGTAATAGATATCCGGGAAAAAGAAGCGTTTGACAAGGAAACGATGCCCGGAGCCCTTCATATGGACAGTGAAACGCTCAAACAGCAGATAAAAGAACTCACAAAGGATCAGACACCTGTTTACCTGCTGTGCCATACAGGACAGCAAAGTGATGCACTGGCAGAGGATTTTGAAAAAGAAGGCTATGAAGTATACAGTATACAGGACGGATTCCGTGCATATCTGCGGTTAAAGCTTCGCACAGTTATGCGTCAGGAGGATTTAAAGGAACAGTGCTGTGCCGATGTGGAACGCAGTATTGTAAAGAAGTTCCGAAAGGAAATCTGGCGGCCGTTTACAAAGGCGATTAATGAGTATGAACTGATTAAAGACGGCGACAAGATTGCAGTCTGCATTTCCGGCGGAAAAGATTCTATGCTGATGGCAAAGCTTTTTCAGGAATTAAAGCGCCACGGACAGCAGAATTTTGAAGTTGTATATCTGGTAATGAATCCGGGCTACAATCCGTTTAATTATCAGGTTATTTTAGACAATGCACAGTTTTTAAATGTGCCGATTACGGTATTTGAATCGGAAATCTTTGATATTGTTGCATCAGAGGAACAGTCACCGTGCTATCTGTGTGCGCGTATGCGCCGCGGCTACCTGTACAGCAAGGCAAAAGAGCTTGGCTGTAACAAGATTGCGCTGGGACACCACTTTGATGATGTTATCGAAACCATTTTAATGGGTATGCTCTACGGGGCACAGATTCAGACCATGATGCCAAAGCTGCACAGTACGAATTTTGAAGGCATGGAGTTAATCCGTCCGTTATATCTGGTGCGCGAAGAAGATATTATCCGCTGGAGAGATTACAATCATTTACAGTTTATCCAGTGTGCGTGCCGTTTTACGGAAAGCTGTGCTTCCTGCGGCGGAACGGAAAAAGGTTCAAAGCGTGCGGAAATTAAGGCACTGATTAAAGAATTAAGTGCGAAAAGCCCGTACATTGAAAAGAACATTTTCCGGAGCGTGGAAAATGTCAATCTGAACACAATTGTTGCCTATAAACAAAATGGTCAGAAACATTCATTTTTGGAGGATTATGATTCTAAATATTAAGCAGACACAGTTTGGTGCCGAGCCGGAATTTGAAATCGAAGATACTGCCACAGGGGAAACGCTGGCAAAATGCACATCGCTGAATCACATTTCCACGGAAATCGTATTTGCGGGACAAAATGCGTATACGCTGTCCTTTGAGCCGGTCTTACAGGAAAGAGAAGGCGAAAAGAATGAACTGATGTATAGCATTTTAGAGCATAACCGGCCGGTGGGAGGTCTTTATACGGCGGAAGTCTGTCAGAAAAAGATATTATTTGTATCCGTGGGGTACGATTATTATGAGATACAGTTTTACGGCGGTATGTATCAGCTGTATGAAATCGGATTGGGAACGGACCGGCATTATCTTTGTTTATATCAGGACGGACAGACGGTGGCGATTGTGCATAAGCCGACAGAAGTAAAAAGCCACTTGGATACCTATACGGTGTATCTGGAGAATGCGCAGTACCGGGATATCGCCTGTATTGCAGCACTGTTTATAGATGGTCTGGAATACAGCAGCAATGATGAAATAGCGGACAGCGCCATTAAGGAAGAATATCTTTCCTTTAATAAAGAGCTGAATTCAAAATTTGATGCCGCATTTTTAGAACGCGTCAGAACAAACAATATGTAAAAAATGCCTTGCCACAATGCTGAGGTTTTATAAGGCAGTATGATAAAGCTTAATAAAACTAAGGCATTGCAATGGCAGAATGAGGCTTTGACTGTAAAAGGTCAGAGCCTTTTTCTATATTTGAAATCTGCACATTCGTCTTTTCTTTTTGTATTCGGTATAATTAAATTACCAAATACAAGGAGGTTTCAATATGAAAACAATTTTTGAAAATATTAGCGGTAGTTATATACAATAAGGTGATTACCTTTTGCCAAATCTTACACTACCTGATGAAAACGAAAGGCAAAGCGGTGTTTGGGGAATGAGACACAAACGATACTTGAAATCAAATCATCGAGTGCTTTATTACAATCTTCTTACGTCGGGTAAGCTTTACAATTATCTTGCCGATGTTGAGCGTCAGGCAGAGAATTTATTTGAACAGACAGTAAAATCATTTGCCGAGCAGGAGCAAGTTACAGAAAAACTTAAAGCAACTGATATGATGTTGTGGGTGCGAAAGATGAATAATATTCGCAACCGGGCAACAGAAATTGTTAATGAACAAGTGATTTATAGATGAGAAAAAGGCACAACTTACGGAGAATGAATAATTCCGTAGGCTGTGCCTTCGTTTTATTTGTGAGATTCGAATGCATAATCTTAGCGAGCAGACCGGTTGGTTATCCAAACGGTAATTTTCTCGTTAGGGACACCCTAAGACCCGCTTTTTGTATTCGACTTTAATATTGAAAAAACAAAGTGGCTCAATGTTGCAAAGGAAAACATTATTGACATATAATCAAATAGATAAAGCGGTAGGTGTTCGTTATCGCCAAGGAGAAAAAACTGATTTTTCAGAAACAGGTAAGATGCTATATCCCGTTTGAAAAATGCGTAAATTCCGTATGCAAAAATGAGTGTTAATATTATTTTGAAAGCAATTTTCACTTTTGGTGAGAGTTGCTTTTTCTTTTTTATCATTAGGTAAATCATATTGAAATGAAGTCCGAGGTGGAGTGACATAAACACAAATCCCCAATATGCAGAAAGCATATGAATTCTGTTAGCCATATAAGTTGATTTTATATTCAAAAAAGTGAATAAATGCCTTGAAACGACTACACCGCTGACGATTGAGCCGACAAATGATATAAGCACAAGCAGGACAAGAATGTTTTGAAAAATTCTTATATGTGTTTGCCTGCCTTTTGCTAGATGCATTGCCCAATTTATATTGAGTACGTGATGAACGACAAAAAGTACAAACATAACAACGCCTACAACTTCGTGTGCAGTTGAGCCTAAAAGCTCGTAGGACATCAAAAGGAGCAGAGCAAATGTCATCAAAATATCAACCATCGGCTTTAGCTTTAATTTTGTTTTTGAGTTCATACGGTTTTGTTTAAATCTTCAGCCTCTTTGCTATTCGTTGCCATTCCCATATATTCCATACCGTAAAGTCCGGCAAAGCGTTTCATTGTGTATTCGCCTGCATCAAGCATCCACTTTTCAGGTGCTGCACCTTGAAATACAAAATATAACTTTCTGCCTGAGAGTTCGCTTTCGTCAAGCTTGCCGTAAAATCGGTCTAAAACATTGCGAACAGAACCGCAAATATTGTGCCAATAAAGAGGAGAGCCGATAACGATTGTGTCAGCCTCTTTCATTTCTTCAATCACTCTGTCAAGTCCGTCATAAGGTAAAGTTTGACCGTATGAGCCGATTGTGAAGTTGGTTAAATTAAGTGTTTCGTATTCCTTGCCGTTCAAAAGAATTGAAGCAAGACGAGCAGTATTTCCGTTTTCGTTCGGACTGCCGTTAATAAAAAGAATTTTCATAATGTTACCTCTCTTAATAATTTAATGTTCGCCGAAAAGCCAAGACATAATGGCGTCATCTTCTGCAAAAAGTCCGCCTCCGCCGTGTTCATTTGGAGCGTTTCGGCTTGTAAAATAATCTCTTTCTTTAATATCAAGTACAAGAATTTTGTCGATTTCGTCATCGGTCAAGCCTTGCTTTTTGTAGAGATTATAAAGTGTATCGTAGGCATTTTGAGATTTTTTCGAGCCGTAGTATTCGTCATCTCTTCCGATTGCAATGTAAACGGGTAGTTTTGCTTTTGCAACGCTTTCGTATTCTCCGTCCCATTGAGAGCTGACCTGCAAATATGCCGTAAATAAATCGGATCTCTTGCCGACTGCTTGCGATGCAGTTTCGCCGCCACCCGAGTAGCCCTCTATATAAACCTTTGATTTATCTATATTGTAGGCAGACAAAAGATATTCAACAAGGACGATAGTTTCATCTGCCGAGTCTTCGTCCCAACCGTTTAGCTGAGGTGCGGCGATAATCATATTAGCATTATATTTTTGAGCCTCAAAGCCAAAATTTTCCTGACGGATATTTACGCCGACGCCTTGAAAATACAAACCCTCATAACCCGGCAAGGTAATGAAAAGAGCATAAGCCTTACTGCCGTTATAGCTTTTGGGGATATAAAGATTAAAATGAATATCGCCGTTATTTTCGCTGTGCAAAACATTATCAACACTAAAGCCAAGGTAAGTGTCAGTACCGTTTGTGACGGAATAATTTTGTTTGGCAGGCTGAGTAGTTTGTGCTTTTGATGAACTTTCGGCTGTTGTATTTGTTGTATAACTGCTTGGAGAATTGCCATTTATTGAACAAGCCGAAAGCGTAATCACCATAGCAGCAACCGTCAAAAGCACAGCTATAGATTTGATAAACTTATTTAAGGTCAAGACCGTTTACCCAAGATTCAACCTTGCTTGATGAGGCACCTGAAGAAAATCTTTCGCCGTCCTGCCAATTGCCTGTGCCTGCCATATCGGCTAAAAGGTCACCGCTTTGACCTAAACCCGAAGAAGATGAGGTGCAAAACGGAATAACGGTTTTGCCGGTGAAGTCATTGCCCTCAACAAAATTGTTTACAGGCCATGCAGCAATGCCCCACCAAATCGGATAGCCGATAAATACGGTATCATAATCTGCCCAATTATCGGGTGTAGTCTTTGTAAGCGGTACATCACGCTTGCTTTCGTCGTTGTGCTCAATGCTTACACGGCTGTTGTCATTAGTCCAATTAAGGTCATCACTTGTGTAAGGGACGACGGGAGTAATCTCAAACAAATCTGCTCTGGTAGTGTCGGCGATAGTGTCGGCAACGGCTTTTGTGCTACCTGTTGCGGAATAGTAAACAACAAGTATTTTACTGTTTGAAGAACTGTCTGTATTATTATCGGAGGACTCATCGGTAGATTGTTTGCCCGCCGGAGTAGAAGTAGTAGAATTTGCAGTGCTTGCACTGTTATCGGAATTATTAGAGCAAGCTGCAAAAGAAAATACAAGCACGAGTGCTAAAAGAATTGAGGTTATTTTTTTCATGATTTTATCTCCTTTAATTAAATTATTTTTGTTCGTCAACCGGCGGTATCATCTCGGCATACTTTTTAAGCATTTCGGGTGTTGATGTGTAATATCTGACACCCTTATCAAGTGATGATATTTCTGCCATTTCTTCATCTGTAAGCGAAAAATCAAAAATATCAAAATTAGCCTTGATATGGTCGCTGTTCTTTGAACCCGGAATAACAATATTTCCGTCTTGAATATGCCAACGAAGAATGATTTGAGCTGTTGACTTGCCGTATTTTTCAGCAAGGCTCTTAAAGAGCGGTTCATTCAAGAGTGCATTATCACCGTGACCCAGCGGATACCAAGCCTGAATTTTAATATCCTCGTGAAAAAGAAATTTTTTAAGTTCCTTTTCCTGATAATACGGGTGCACCTCGGTTTGAAGAACGGATGGTTTAACTTCGCAGATATTCAAAATTTCGCAAATCTGCTCTTCTTTAAAATTTGATAGACCGATTGCACGAACCTTTCCGTCTTTATATGCTTTTTCCATTTGCTTATATCCTGCAATGTAGTTACCTGCAGGCTGATGAATTAAAAGCAAATCAATATAATCTGTTTGAAGTCTATCAAGAGTTTTATCTACTGCGTCGTCCTGCTCATAAAATGACGGCCAAAGCTTTGTTTCAAGAAAAATATTTTTACGGTCAATGCCTGCGTTTTTCATTGCTCTGCCTACTGCTTTTTCGTTGCAATAAGCGTTTGCCGTATCTATAAGCTGACAACCGTTTTTGAGTGCATAGGTTGCAGATGCCTCTGCCTCGTCGGGTGAAAGTAAAAATGTTCCGATACCATGCATAGGCATTTGAACACCGTTATTTAATTTTGTAAATTCCATAATAGTTGCTCCTTTTCTGCTTGATAATTAAATTTTAATATCTAAAGTTTACTTTAGGCCAAGGGTTTACTTACATTCTTCAAAAATTTTTAATATTTCCTCGTGAGTCATCTTTTTGTAAGCACCGGGTACAATACCGCAGGAGTCTGCAATTTCTTTAAGGTTGATATTTTCATCAATACCAAGCTCCTTAAAGGTTGTTGGCATACCGATTTCCTTAATGAAATCAGCAAGAGCCTCAACGCCTGCCTTTGCAAGCTCTTTATCTGTTTTACCGTCTTTTGAGATACCCCAAACATTAACTGCAAACTGAACAAATTTCTTTTCGCCTGCTTTGCAAATATGCCTGTAATAAACAGGGTGAAGAACGGCAAGACCTGCACCGTGGTTACAGTTAGTGTATGCACCGAGCTGGTGCTCCATTTGGTGACACTCAAAATCTGTCTTTTTGCCCAACTTAATGATACGGTTTTCTGCCATTGTAGCGTCCCACATCAAGTTACTTCTTGCTGTGTAGTCCTCGGGATTTTTGATAGCGGCACGCAAATTTGTAATAACATTTTTCATAAGAGCCTCGGATATATCATCCGACACATTGCTTTCATTCGGCTCGCTGAAATAAATTTCCATAATGTGTGAAATGGTATCAAAAGCACCTGATACCATTTGGAATTTAGGAACGCTGTAAGTATATGTCGGGTCAAGCATAACAAATTTTGCGTTAAGCTGAGGATAATCTCTGCCCGTTTTGATTTTAAGTTCTTCGTTTGTGATTACTGCACCGCCGTTACATTCACTGCCTGTGCCTGAAACGGTGACGATAATGCCGAGCGGCAACGGCTCAAAGTCAATTACACCCGGTCTTGCCCAAAAGTCTGCCCAAATGTCGCCGTCATATTTTGCACCGAGTGAAATTGCCTTACAGCAATCCATAACGCTTCCGCCGCCTACTGCAAGAATCAAATCGGCGTTGCTTTCTTTAGCAAGCTTAACCCCCTCAAGCACCTTGCTGCAGGTCGGGTTCGACGGAATACCACTAAACTCAACAACTGCCTTGTTTTCTTTTTTGAGTATGGTTATAATCTCGTCATAAATGCCGTTTTTCTTAATCGAGCCACCACCGTAGCAGAGCATAACCGTGTCGCCGTAAGCTGAAAGAATATTTGAAAGATATTCCTTTACACAGCCTTCGCCAAAATATACCTTTGACGAATTTTCAAAAACAAAATTATTCATAGCTTTTTCTCCTATCCTGAAAATTTGATTTTATTATTTTATCGAGTGATACATTTTCATTTCTGTATCGCTTGTTTTTGTTTTTATCGTGCTTAATGATGGTGCTAGAATATAAATAGTACAGCCCTTTGCTCTCGGACTGCCGTTTACAATTAGTGCTTTTAACTTTTTCATATCTGCCACTCCTTAGTTATTTTTCTTTTCAACTATATTATAAGAAAAACGAGACCTCATATGAAGTCTCGTTTTGTTATTCAGTATATACCTTTAGGTTATAACCGCTTATTAGATTTTAACTATATTCTTAGCTGCATCTAAAACTCGTCTGACATTTTCGCTCGGAGTCGGTGAGTGCAAAAGACCGTACGGAATACTGTATTCCCACTCAACGGGAATAACTTTCATCAGTGGATGAACATTTGCCCACCCTGGTATTGCAAGCAAAACATCGTTTGTATTTTCACATCTGTTGAATATGCTCATACTGTAAAAATCAAAGTCAACAATATGTATCTGCGTATGATTTTGCCAAATATCGTTACGCAAACGGTCAACATAATTGCTCCAGCCACGGCGCATAAGCAGTAAGTTTTCGCCGTATAAATCGCTAATTTGAAGCTTATCCTTTTGTGCAAGCCTGTGGTGAATGGACATGGCACAGCAAAACGGCTCACGGGATAATTGCAAGCCCTCGCATTTTCTGAGTTTAAGCATTGTATCGTCAAATATTCCGCCGATAATATCAATGTTCTTTCCCAAATTCGCAAGTATCTCCTTTGCGTTTTCGGGTGTATTCTCAAAAGGAACAATCTCAAATTTTATATCCGGGCACTGTTCTTGAATTTTCGGCCACATTTGCATAAGTAATTGGGCAGGAGTTGTAGGTGACGAGCCGATACGAATAATATTTTCGCCTTCGCTCATTGCGTTTTTCGCCCTGACAACGCTGTCCTTGCAATAGCTGATAACGTACTTTGCATCCTGATAAAGTGACTTGCCTGCGTTAGTCAGTATCAACCCACGGTGTGTACGCTCAAACAAAACCAAGTTAAGAGAACTTTCAAGCAAATTGATTTGTTTAATAACGGCAGTCGGCGTGATATACAATTCCTCCGCCGCTTTGTTAAAACTGCCTGCGTCCGCAACCTTTATAAATGTTTCTATCTGTGGATTATACACCATCCCACCACCTACATAACAAAATTAAATCACAATCCGTTGTATATCAAAATGATAAATCTTTTTCTTAATTATACTTTAAAACTCACAAAAAATCAAATTGTCTAATGAACAGCCGTTTGAACACACAGGCGGTTATTTTGTTTTTATAACTTTTTCTCTCCGGAGGGGGTACAAAACGCCTTTCTCAGTTCAAACAAGTGAGGGGGTTAAATAAAAAATGTTTTGCAAATCGAGAAAAACGGGTGTGCATTTTGATACCGCTTGTCCAAATGAGTGAAGGGATAAATTTCAATCGGGGTTTCAGGGTGTCCCTGACGAGATGTTTTACCGTTTTACGACTTTGGGAGTATAAACGGTCTGCTCGCTAAGGTTTGTCATCACGACTTAATAAACAAGTTTTAATGAAAAACCTTGTTGCCGGATTTAATAAAAAATTGCAAAAATTATAAATTTTTCAAAAACATCCCCCAAAAAAGCGTTTCCGTTTCAAACAAGTGAAGGGAGTTTTTACAATGCCGAAATTATCAAAGAAAGCAAAACAAGAATGGGATTTTTTCATAAATACCGAAACAGGCAGAAGAACATCCAACAGCCTTTGCCTTAAATGCAAAAACAAATGCAAACAGAGCTACAAGGCAATCGTTGTTTTCTGCCCGAAGTACAAATCCAAAAGAGGTGCAAAAAGCGTTAAAAATCGACGTAAATATGACGACAGCGGTTAATTTAATATAGCGATACTTGCTTTCAATAAAAAGCCGATACAAAAGAAAAAATTACCGATTTCGACACCAAATCAATACAGAAACAGAGGTGATACAGTGAACAAATATTTCAAAATATCGGATGCTAAAAACTTTGCTTTCTACAAAGTACCGAAAGCGTTATTTGAAGGAAAGTACAAATCTGTTTTAACCGATGCGAAAATGCTGTACGGACTTTTGCTTGACCGAATGTATTTGTCCGTCAAAAACGGTTGGATAGATAATCAAGGCAGAGTATATCAGTATTTTACGATTAAATCAGCCCAAGAAAAATTGCATTTCGGTCACGAAAAAATATGTAAGTTGTTCTTGGAACTTGAAACTTCGGACTTAATACTTCGCAAAAAGCAAGGTCAAGGAAAACCGAGCATTATCTATCTGAAACAATTCTGATTTTCGGTTTTCTTGATTTCCGAATAACGGAAGGTAATAAGACTTAGAAGATTAAGACTGTTACCAGCCGAGAAAAGAATATATATGGAGGTTAAAATGATAAAAAACATAAGTATAGATTTGCTTGTTCCTTTCGAAAATCATCCGTTTAAGAAAAGAAGCGGAATCGAACAGCAAGAATTAACAGAAAGCATAAAAGAAAACGGATTGCTTGAACCGATAATCGTTCGTTCTTTTCAGGCGGGTAAATATGAAATTATCAGCGGACACAGACGAGTTGAAGCGTGCAAGGAATTGGGGATAACAAGCATACCCGTGCTCTATCAGGGACTTATGGAATTTACAGAGATGAAACATCTTACTCCAACCGTTGTAAACAAACTTATTGAGCGTATAGAAATTCACAACAATGAGAAAAAGCGTTCTCACAACAATGTTAAAGTGGATATTTACTTTACGGCAGTCGGATTATTTGACATTCCGACAGAGCAACAGCTTATTAATACAATGGCAAGAGTAAAACAGAAAAATGCGAAAAAATCCGCTTAAATAATAAAGAAAAAGGTGTAACCCCCTTTATCGGGATTACACCATAATTCCTTAAAGACTGCCTTATTAGCCCGTGGCTAAGCCGCAAGGCATTTTTTGTTATCCGTGTACGGTTGGAAGGTGGCTTAAATTGTTGTCTTGTGTGCCGTCAGGGATAGATTTTAAATATTCCGTATCTTTGTTGTGGGCAACGCCGACACCCTGAATTTGGTTTTCTTTTGCAAGTTCAACACCGGATTCCCTTGACACAATCCGTCCGTCAGAGAGCTGGTATCCGGTTACAGAACCGCCCGATTTGACAAGACCGGTAATTCTTAAAGCATCACTTCCGGCATCGGAAACAGAATCCATCGCCATCATTGGCAGAACATGAGCAATATCTTCTTTATTTACATTCATTTCAATCACCATTCCTTCTATAATAATGTTACAAGGATAGTGTGTGAAAAATGAGTTTTTTTATAAGTAGAAAAAAATGTATCGGAAAATCAAGGAAAGTGGTATAATCATTGCATGAGCAGGACAAAGCTGCGTATACTATTTTTAGAATTTGAATATGAAGTTTTATGCAGATTGCAGGCAGAAAGTGAGGCAGTTATGGGACTGATTAATAAAGAAAAAGTACTGCGCGGTGTGGGAAAAGCCGTAGATGCAGCCAATAATGCAGCAGATAAAGTGCATGATTATGCAAAGGAAAAAGAACTGGATAAAAAAGCGGAAGAAGCGGTTCACAAAACAGAGAATTTTATCAGGGAAAATGAAATTGATAAAAAGGTTATCAATGCCGGAAAAACGCTGGAAAACGGTGTAATCAGCGTAGGAGAGAAACTGGAAGAAACATTTAATAAACTGTTTTAAAAATAAAAATCAGGGGAACTTTAAGAGATTCCCCTGAAATTTTTACAGACGTATATTTATGCGCAAAATGGTCTCAGTAATGTTTCAAGCTCATCGGTGCTGTGGTCATTTCGTACGACGCGAAGTGTCATGACACGACGCGGATCCATACTTAAAATGCCAAGCATTGATTTTGCATCGAAGAAATAACTTCCCATACAAATGTCAAAATAACCGTCAAGCGTGTTAATTGTGTTTACGAATTTTACCGCATTGTCTGTTGTTTTTAAAAGAATATGGTACGTTAAAGTGTTCTTGTCTGAGTTCATTTCCTTACCTCCTTCAATGTTGAGAAGCGAACTGATTTCGTAAAGTTCTAAGTAACAGAACTTTTTATTTATATACTTATCATGCCCAAATGTCAAATAAAATCTACAAAGTATTAAAAAAAGTACATTGCAGATTTTTAAAAATCAGGCTAGTGTGAAAAATAACGCTGATGCGCTTATTTTTCACACAGCACTTTGTGCCGCAAGCATCACAAAGTTGCTTTTTATCGCAGAGCCAAATAAGATTTGGCTCGCGATTCCGCAGGCATTAAAATGCCTGTGGAATGGAGATTATTAAAAAAAATGTAAAAAAGAATACATCGGAATGGAGTACAAAATGATTAAAAAAGAGATTAATGAAATTAAATCACAATATACATTGGAAGAGTGTGGTATTTTAAGACTGTGTGGCTGTTATGTCAACGGTGACAAAGAAAAAGTGGCACGGTTTAACCAGACGTTTTTAAATCTGCCGGAGGAAGAAAAACATAAATACTTCGATATTTTTAGAAAGACATTGTCGGGAACACCGGGCAAGAATCTTTTGGATATGCGTTTTACCATGGATTCCTATGCAGACGGCGGCGCGAGAACCTTTTTATATCAGCTGCGCGACAGCGAATTAAAAGATGATGCCCTGCTTGAAAAATTTTATGATAAAGTCATTGAATCATACAGTCATCCGGGAAATTATCTGATTCTGCTGATTAATCAGGTGTATGACGTGCCGGGACGGACCAGTGACGGCATTGACATGGAAGATGCATCAGATGAGGTGTACAGCTATCTGCTGTGCAGTATCTGTCATGTATCGCTTTCAAAACCGGGACTGGGATATTTTGAAGAAGATCATGCCTTTCATGACCAGCAGCAAAATCATATGGTGGATTTGCCGGATATCGGATTTTTATTTCCGGCATTTAATAACAGGAGTGAAGACGGGGAAGGCGTGTTATATTATTCAAAGGATGCCAATGCGTTTGAACAGCTGTTTCTGGCACAGGTTTTAAACTGTGAAGTGCCGCTTTCTGCAGGCAGCCAGAAGGAAAATTTTCAGGTACTGGTAGAAGAAACACTGGGCGAAGAATGTAATTATGAAACAATTAAAAATATTCATGAGAATCTCAATGAAATGATTCAGGAACAGAAAGGAAATCCTGAACCGGTGACAATTGATAAGACCGAGATGCGGGATTTGCTGGAAAAAAGCGGTGTAAAAGAAGAACGTTTACAGGATTTTGAGGAACATTTTGAGCAGGCGATAGGAGAAAATACACGGCTGATGGCAGCAAACATTGCGGAAACACGCAAGTTTGAGGTAAAGACACCCGATGTTGTGGTAAAGGTCAATCCTGAAAGAACCGACCTGGTTGAAACCATGGAAATCGAAGGAAAGCAGTACCTGGTCATTCAGATTGACGAGCATCTGGAAGTCAACGGTATTTCGGTCAATCCCGAAACAGGAGAGGTGCAGTATAACGAATAATATAAAAGACAGAAAGGGGCAGATACAGCAATGAAAGAGCGGGTTACGCAGCGTTTTTTAAAATATGTGGCAGTAGATACGCAGTCCGATGAGGCTTCAGACACGTTTCCGAGTACAGAAAAGCAGAAGGTACTTGCAAAAATGCTAGTGGAGGAATTACGCCGGATGGGCGTGCCGCAGGTAGAAATTGACGAACAGTACGGTTATGTCTATGCAAAGATTTTATCCAACAGGCCAGATGGAGAAAAAGTGCCGGTGCTTGGATTTATTGCACATATGGATACTTCTCCCGAAGTATCGGGAGCGGATGTAAAACCGCAGATTATCCGTCAGTATGACGGCAAAGACATCGTGTTAAATAAAGACAAAAATATTGTCTTATCGGTGGAAGAATTTCCGGAGCTTGTGCAGTATACCGGACAAACGCTGATTACGACAGACGGTACAACACTGCTTGGCGCAGACGATAAAGCCGGTGTGGCAGAGATTATGACGATGGCAGAACAGCTGTGCAGCCATCCGGAGATCGTACACGGGGATATTGCCATTGCATTTACCCCCGATGAAGAAGTGGGCGGCGGCATGGACCATTTTGATGTGGGGCGGTTCGGTGCAGACTATGCCTATACTGTTGACGGCGGGGCACTCGGCGAGCTGGAATATGAGAACTTCAATGCGGCGAAGGCAGTGATTCATGTAACCGGAAGAAGCGTTCATCCGGGAGATGCCAAGGATAAGATGAAAAATGCCGCAGTTATGGCAATGGAATTTCACAGTGAACTGCCAAAGCAGGCATGTCCTGAACGTACAAGCGGCTATGAGGGCTTTTTCCATCTGACCGACATGCACGGCAGTGTGGAAGCGGCACAGTTATCGTATATTATCCGTGACCATGACCGTGAAAAGTTTGAAAAGAAAAAGCAGCTGGTGGAAAGCATTTGCAGTAAACTGAATGAAAGACATGGTGGAGCGTTTTTTGCGGCAGAAATCACGGACCAGTATTACAATATGAAAGAAAAAATTGAACCGTATCTGTTTTTAATAGAAAATGTAAAGACATGTATGAAAAAGCTGGACATTGAACCGCATATCCAGCCGATACGGGGCGGAACAGACGGCGCAAGACTTTCCTTTATGGGCATTCCGTGTCCGAATCTGTGCGCAGGCGGTCACAATTTTCACGGACGGTATGAATACTGTTGTGTAGAATCTATGGAAAAAATCACGCAGCTTCTTATATTGCTGGCACAAAAATAGGAATTTAGAACCAAAAGCCCGCAGGCAGATTTGAAAAGAATCTGTCTGCCTTTTTTTGTTTGTCCGTTTTTGGCATACGAAATGCACAAAAAAATGTCAAAAAACTGACAAAATAAACATAAACATATTGAAAATACACAAAAATGAAAGACAACACCAAAGTATCATTGACTAAATGCCAATAAAGTGTTACTTTAATAAAGAACTTAGATAAAATGTTTATGCAAAAGTATTTCAAAAAACTCCTGAAAATATTGTAATGTAGATTTTGCATAAGCATTTTTTTAAGTGGAATATAGAATGTATTGGGATTATCTGTGGCTGGGCGCAGATAAGAAAGGAGTGCTATGAGAAGAAGCTTGAAGAAAATGATGGCTGTCGGACTTACGGCTGCGATGACAGTCGGTTCTATCAGTTTTCAGGGGCTGTCAGTAAATGCAGCGGGATTGCCGACAACCGACGGACATAACAAATATGTCAACAGTGAAGTCTTTAATGTGATTTCTGATGATAGTTTTGGTACAAAGGAATTGGAGAACCCTTTATTTGACAAGACAACGGGAAGCAGTGACATCAGTAATTTACAGGTTCCAACACTGGCATATGACGATACAAGCATCGCACTTGTATGGGATAAGCCGGAAAAATATGATAATGTAGCAGATTATAACGTTTACGTCAACGGCACACTTGATGGAACAGCAAGAAAGAATTATGAAGAAAATGCCAAATGGGCAGATACATATATGAAATCCTTCTATGAATACTATGAAACCAATAGTGACGTAGATATGGTAAATGTGGATATTCATTCTTATCGTGCAACAGGTCTTACACCTGACACAGAGTATACCTTTAAGGTTGTTGCAGTTGATAAGGACGGAAAAGAACTCGGAACGGCAAAGGAAATCAGTCAGAAAACGACAGTTAAGCCGGAGGAGTTTAACATTTTAGATTATGGTGCAGTGGCAACAGAAGGTTACACTTCTTATAATGATGAAGTCAATGCACTCGTAGAAAAGAATACAAAAGCAATCCAGGCAGCAATTGATGCCTGTACACCGGGCGGAAAGGTTGTGATTCCGCAGGCTGAGGACGGAAAGGTCTTTGTATCCGGTGCACTTTGGTTAAAGAGTGACATTACAGTAGAATTAGACGGTACACTCTGGGCATCACCAAACAGTGACCATTTTGAAATCGGTTTCTTAATGTATCCGTTCTACACCGATACAAGAGGCTGGGGCTTACTGAATGCCACAAGTGCCGATGAAAATGCTCCGCTTGAGAATATCCGTATTACCGGTAACGGTACACTTTACGGCAACGGCTGGAAGTATGGTGCAGGCGATAAAATGTATGAAGACGGTTACACCGCCAATACCGGTGTAAATACGCAGGCAGGTGATCCGTCAGATACAGAAAACTATGGTCTGCCAAGATACATGGGCGGCAGTAATACAAAGGTTTATTACTATGGTATCCAGGCTGCCGATTCTGCAAAGAAATATCTTACCAACCTCACAAACGAAGACGGTTCAAGAAAGTATTCCGATGAACTGATTGATTCGCTGTCAGGCTATATTGAAAAAGATCTGGCAGATAACGGTAAGGTTGATAAAAACGGAAAGGATAAATTTATCGATGTAGAAACGGGAAATAATGCAGGTATTGAAAAGGCAGATATTACCAATGCTTATGCGACACGTTCCAGCCTGTTAATTATGAGAAATGTCAGCAACGTTTATGTAGGTGACATTACCGTTGAAAATCCGGCAAACCACTCTGTTAATATTCTGGATTCCAGAAATATTTCAACAGAAAATGTCAAGGTATTCTCTTATGACGGCAACAACGGTGACGGACTTGGATTTGGCTGTTCACAGAATGTAATCTGCTGGAACAACTTCACAGATACAGGTGATGATAACTTAGGTTTCGGTGCATCTGTTGGTGAAGGCGCAAGAGACAGCGATATTCAGACCAATTCAGAAATCTGGATGTTTAATAACTTCCTTCGTGAAGGTCACGGCGGTCTGGCAGCAGGTTCACACACAGGAAACGGTATTCAGGACGTATTATTTGAAGATACCGTCATGAACCACATTGATATGGCATTCCGTTTCAAATCTGCACCGACGAACGGTGGTTTTATTGCCAACATTACAATGCGTGACTGCGCAGTTGCAGATACAAATCAGGCATGGGTACTCACAACAAGCTACAGTGACCCGAACAGTGCATCTACAACAGAATTTGCAGAAATCGGAAAATTCTACAACTTTGCATCGTACAATGTGTCCGTATACGGCGTACAGTATAATACCGTACAGGTACTTGCAGATGTTGATCCGGTCAGCAATCCACAGAAACCATGGCATACACACAGCCACTTATACTTCCAGGATATTACCTTTGGTAATGTCGGAACAAATGGCGGCTTTAAGAATAAGAACGGCTGGGAATCATTAATCGGCTGTGAAAATTCAGTATTCTATAACTTTAAGACCGTATCTTATGCAAAGAAGGCAGTAGATAAAAAGACGGATAAGACATGGAATAATATGCAGTATTGCAAAGACATTGTATTCCAGGGTACAACATGGGATTCAGTCAACAACTGTACCGATAAGATGCAGAACATGATGTCAGGTATTACTGTAAAGGATTCAACCGTAAAGGCAGAAGTTGTTCCGGCTGTTACAGAACCGGATTCAGGTTCTACGGGTGGAGAAGGTGAAGAAACAACCGTTAAGGCAGCATGGGATGCAGCGGCAATCGCAGCAGCTACAACAACTGCCAACGGACTGACAGCACATGCAGATGCCAATGATGCAAACGGCGGCTGGAAGACTGCAACAGTAGCAGAAGCCGATACAACAGGTGAAGGTGCTGTATGGCCGGTCGGAACAGAATATGTCGTATCCGGTAAGACGAAGGCAATGGATTCAGACGGTAAAACACAGTCTAAGGGAACAATTCCGGTATCAGGATGCTTCCTTACATATGAAGCTGCAGAAGACGGCGTATTAAGCATTGACCAGAAGACGCTTGCAACCAAGAGATTTTATGTAGTGGATTCAGATGGTAAAGTTGTTGTAGACTATCAGAATACCAATGCAAAGGATACAGCAGCAAAATATGAAACATTAACTGCACAGGTACAGGCTGGAAAGACCTATTACATTTATGCAAACGGCGCAACAGCAAATATTTTAAAGATTACATTTGCTACAAAGACAGCCGGTACAGCAGCGCCGACAGCAGTACAGGCACAGACCGCCAAGGCTTCTGACGGACGTCAGGTAAAGCTTTCATGGAATGCGGTTGAGAATGGAGCAGAAGAAGTATTCTACGGTGTAGATACTTATGTAAATGGTGAAAAGGTTGATATTACAGATGGTATTACAGGAACAGAAACCATTATGGACAGATTATCATCCGGTGTAACTTATACATTTAAAGTATATGTAAGTGAAAAAGGTGACAATGCAAACAGCATGAGTGTTACAGGACAGAATAAAACATTACTCGGCGAAGTAACTGTTACTGTAGACGGTGAAAAAGATACAGCAGATATTGAAGCACCGGAAAATGTGACATCAGAACTTGCAAGTGCAGTTTATACACATGCACAGGGAACATGGACAGCAATCAGTTCAAGTGATGCAAGAATCAGAGGTTATAAGATTTACGCAAACGGAAAGCTTGTCAATACAGTTTATAACTATCAGATTCCGAAATTTGCAACGGCAGAAACCGTATCAAAGCAGATTGGCAGACTGACACCGGGTACAGAAAATACAGTTGAAATCGTTGCATTTACAGATGCAGGGGTTGAATACAAGTACCCACAGGCACAGATTACAACACTTGGCAGCTATGATTACAAAGCACCGGTATTCGCAGAAAATGCAAAAGTAACGGCAGAAGTAAAGGATAACGATGTTGTTCTTACATGGACAGCAGCAACAGATGACACCGCAGTCGGCGGATACCGTGTATATGTTGACGGAACACCGGTTGTACCGGAAGGTAAGGACTTCAATCCGGTAAACGGCGATTATACAACGGCTGAAACAACTTATACAGTAACAGGTCTTGATTTAACAAAAGACCATACATTTACAATTCAGGCAGGCGATACATGGTGGAAAGCCGCACAGACTATGGGAACATATGATAAGATGGCAGGCTTTAACTGGACCGTAGAGGGCATCAGCACAACACTGAGTGCCAGATATGAGTCGGATTCTGCTGTAACAGATGCTTCCGGTGCAAATATAGCGGTTGCAGTAAAGGCAGATGCAGGTGTAATTCCATCAGGAAGCCAGCTGAAAGTAACAGCATTGGGAGAAGGAAATGCATATGATGCAGTAAAGAAATCTTTTGACAATAAGAAGTTCTCACTGCTGGATATCAGACTGCTGGATACAGAAGGAAATGTCATTCAGCCGGATGGAACAGTTACAGTTACGATTTCAGTTCCAAATGGTTATGACTCTGCAAAAACAAAAGTATTCTATGTTGCAGAGGATGGAAGCATGGAAGATGTAAATGCAGTTTATGCAGATGGTAAAATGACATTTACAGTGGCTCATTTTAGCAATTATGTAATTGTGGATGAAACAGTAGTCAAGGATAATGACAATTCAAACACTGGTGATGACAACCAGAATAATGGTGGACAGAATAACGGAAACCAGAATGGTGGCAATCAGAACAACGGTGGACAGAATAATGGAAACCAGAGCGGTGATAACCAGAATAATGGTGGACAGAATAACGCAGACCAGAACAGCAATAATCAGAACAACAGTCAGAATGGCGGAGCAGTATCAGATCATACAGATACAGGCGTAAAGACAGGAGATTCTTTTGCAATGTGGTTCTATGTAATTCTGATGGCAGCTGCAGCAGGTTTTGCAGGATGCCTTGTTATAAAGAAAAAGAAACTTGAAAAATAAAGAGCAGAAAATTGTATAATTAAAAGGCAGGGACACCGCATAGCTTGTGTTCCTGCCTTTTGCTGTATGATGTTAAAACTTATAGCTGTGGGCTTTGCCCCGGTAGCATTATAAAGCGGTTGTATAAATAGCAACCATGTCTTCAACAGACAGGTGTTTTACTTTTCCGGCATTGTGGTGGGTGGAAATGTCACATTTTTCAGCCATAGTGCGAATCTGCTCCGGTGTCGGGGTAACGCCGAGTTCGGATAATGAAACCGGCATGTCAATGGAATGATAAAAGTCTTCCATGGCTTTTATGCCTTTTAAAGCGGTTTCCGTATCATCTGCACCGGCGGTTACGCCTAAGACATGTGTGGCAAACTGCGCAAAGCGGGCAGGACGGGCATCCAGTACAAATCTTGCCCAGCTGCCCCACAAAGCGGCGAGTCCGGCACCGTGTGCCACGTCAAACAGACCGCCGACTTCATGCTCCATTTTATGGGTTGCCCAGTCACCGCCGTCCGTGCCGCAGCCGGTCAGTCCGTTGTGGGAAAGACTGCCGGCCCACATGACTTCTGCACGCGCATCATAATTATCAGGTTCGTCTTTTAAAATCTTTGCATTTTTCATAACGGTGCGCATTAAAGATTCACTGATACCGTCTGTCAGTTCCATATTGTCACACTGGTTAAAATAGCGTTCCATGGTGTGCATTAAAATGTCAACACAGCCACTTGCCGTCTGATATGGCGGGAGTGTCATGGTCAGCTCCGGATTCATAACGGCAAAGCGGGCACGGCTGAAATTACTGCTGTAGCCGCGTTTAATCTGACCGTCTTCTTTGGTGATAACAGAAGAACCGCTCATTTCACTTCCGGCAGCAGCAATGGTAAGCACTGCGCCGATTGGAAGACAGCCTTCTGCCTGACGTTTAAAATCATAAAAATCCCAGACATCGCCGCCGTTGTAGACACCGTAACCGATGGCTTTCGCAGAGTCAATGACACTGCCGCCGCCGACAGCAAGAATAAAATCTACATTTTCTTTTTTACAGAGTTCAATACCTTCATAAACAAGGGAAAGGCGCGGATTTGGAACAACGCCGCCCAGTTCTACGTAAGAAACCGCTGCTTCGTCAAGGGATGTCTTAATGCGGTCGAGCAGACCGGAGCGGACAACACTGCCGCTTCCGTAGTGAATTAAAACCTTTTTGCAGTGCTGTTCTTTAACCAGCGCACCGGTCTGATTTTCAGTGCCTTTGCCGAAAACAACCTTTGTCGGTGTATAATAAGTAAAATTTTCCATAGATAACTGCCTCCAAATATTTTAAAATAAGTATGTATTTATAAAAAATACATGACAGATGAGAATGATTTCAGTATTATTATAGAGAAAGATTTTTTAAATTTCAAGAATGGAGCAATGTGAAGCACCCTTAAATTTAAGGCGCTTCACATGGCATTTTGTGCTGCGGGCATCACAAAATGCTTTTATCGCAGAACTGAATGAATTCAGATGAGAAATCGCCCGTGCGAATTGCTCATCGCTGGATTGCGATAAAAGGGCGCAAGAAAAGGAGAAGAATATGACAACAATTCAGACGATTGCTGCAACGACGGAATGTAATGATGTAATTCCTGAGCAGATGAATACAGAACTGACAATTTTAAGCGGCAAGTTTGCCGGTACGTGCTATGCAAAGGAAGGGTACCAGACGATTCGTACCCAGCCGGTGGAACGTGCGGTAAAGAGAGCAGAAGGCACGGCGGAACGCGGACATCATTCGGTATTCCAGCACTGCATGGTGACAATGGAAATCCAATGTCCGAAAATCATTGCCATGTTGTTAAATTCTATCGGTGTATCCAATACATCAGAAAAAAGTGCAAGATACACCAAAATGCAGCCGCAGACCGAAAAAGAACGGGAGTTCTATGAAAAGTGGCATACACTGGTATTAGAACGGATTTGTGAGGTGTATCCGGGAAAATTTGATGAAAAGGAAGTGGACAAGCTTGCCTATGAAAATGCAAGATATATGATTTCTGTTTTTTGTCCGACTGCAATGGTCTATTCCCTGCCGTTCCGTAACATTTTCTATGTGCTGGACTGGACAGAGCAGATGAAGAAAAATCTGGAGAAATTATCCGGCGGCTTTAATAAAAGACTGCATGACGAACTGGAATCCTTAGAGGAGCAGTTACTTTTAGTTGTCGGCGGAAAACAGAATTTCCATGACAATAAAAATGAAGCCTTCCGCTTTATGCCGGTACAGGCTTACGGGGAGGACGATAACGACAACCGTGAATATTTTGGTGATGTCTATACGGCAAAATTCCTTGCTTCCTTTGCACAGGTAGCACAGGAACAGCGCCACAGAACTCTGCGCGTAAAAATTCATTTCAGCGGGGACGATGCAGAAGAATATGGTTTTTACGTACCGGAAATTCTTCGGGGAACACCGTTAGAGGAACAGTGGCTTTCGGATATGCGAAGCATTAAGGAAATATATCCGCAGGGAACACTTGTATCCGTTACGGAACAGGGCTTGTTTGAAGATTTTGTATTAAAAAGCAAAGAGAGAATGTGCGGCAGGGCGCAGCTTGAAATTATGCGCATTACAGAACAGCTCACACAGAAATTTGTTGAGAATGCAGATAATCTGTCCACTGCCAATAAGAAACGTTTAAAAGACATCACAGAAAGCGGGAAACCATGCGCCCGCTGTGGATTTGCGGACTTTACCTGTACGGAAGGCTGCAAATGGGGCAAAAACGGCGCTTTAACACGCACAATTTAGGAATACAAAAATATAGAATAGAAAGCTGTCAGATACAGAAATGTAAAACATTTTCTCTGACAGCTTTTTTGTATATTTTTTTAAGAATCCGCCATACTGAAATTGTGATGTTAAAATGGAGGAGCTTTATGAAAAGAAAATTTGGTATGGCGGATAAGCTTGGGTATATGTTTGGCGATTTTGGCAATGACTTTGCATTTATATTATCGTCTATGTTTTTGTTAAAATTTTATACGGATGTGATGGGCGTATCGGCGGTAGTCGTTGGTACGATGATGATGGCAGCGCGGCTGCTTGATGCGTTCACGGATGTGACGATGGGGCAGATTGCGGATAGAAGCCGCGGAAATAAAAAAGGCAAATTTGCACCGTGGCTATTAAGAATGTGCGGACCGGTGGCAGTATCTTCATTTTTAATGTATGCTTCGTGGTTTGCAGAAATGCCGATGACATTTAAGATTATCTGGATGTTTTTTACGTATCTGCTCTGGGGCAGTGTGTTTTATACGGCAATTAATATTCCATATGGTTCGATGGCATCGGCAATTTCGGCAGAGCCAAAAGACAGAACGGCGCTATCGAACTGGAGGACAATCGGCGCTACGCTTGCGGCAACGGTTATTGGTGTTGTACTGCCGTTAGTGGTTTATTACACCGATGAAAACGGGAATGCCGTGCTTTCCGGTACGCGTATGAGCATTGCAGCGTTCTGGTGTTCTGTAGGTTCAGTTATCTGTTATCTGTTGTGTTATTTTATGGTAACGGAGCGCGTAAAAGCAGAAACAACAAAGCAGAAATTCTCATTTATGGGACTGATTGGCAGTCTGATTCAGAATCGTGCGCTCATCGGAATTGTGGTAAGTGCATTGCTGTTACTGCTTTCCCAGTTGTCGTTATCCAATATGGGTGCATACATTTATCCGAATTATTTCGGTGATGTCAAAGGACTTTCGCTGGCTTCACTGATCGGAACAGCGGTCACGCTGGTGCTGTCTGCCTTTACGGTGCGGCTGGCTGAGCGGGTCGGGAAAAGGGAAATGTCGGCGGCCGGATCGATTATCGGTGCGGCGGCATTGATAGCGGTATATTTTGTGCATACAAAAAATGTGTATGTGTGGCTTATTTTTTACGGCATTTCCTATATCGGACTGGCAATGTTTAATCTGGTGTGCTGGGCGATGATTACAGATGTCATTGACGATACACAGGTGCGTACCGGACAGCGCCAGGACGGAACAATTTATGCGGTGTACTCCTTTGCAAGAAAGTTGGGACAGGCGGCATCATCAGGGCTTGTCGGTGTTTTGCTGTCAGTGATTGGCTATAATACGGCAACGGCATATGACGAAAAGGTTGTAAACGGCATTTATACGATTACGTGTATTGTACCGGCAGCAGGATTTGTTTTACTTGCACTGTCCTTATGGTTTTTATATCCGCTTGGAAAGACTAAGGTGGAAGAGAATGCACGAATTTTAAAAGAACGAAGAGACAGAAGCGGAATGTAAGGGACGGGCAGTCCGTTGTTTTGGAATAAAAACAGGAACAATTGCTGATATTATTTACTTTTACACGGTAATGTGGTATAATCAAAATTACTTAAATAGTGTGACCGGATTAAAATTTAAAATTAAAATACGAAAGGTAGGAGAAGGTTATGGAAAGAGTACACAAGGCGAATCTGCTGGTGATTCTGGCATGTGTTTTAGCATTGTCAGTAACAACGATTATGTCTTATGGAATGTCGGCAAAGTCTATTAAGGGCTGTGGTGTGTTGGTAGCAACGCTGGTCATTGTAGCTGTTGCGAATTTTTTGAAAATCAGCGATTTTGCCAAAGCATTGGTCATTGTTTTATGCCCGTCTTATGCAGTATTAATTTATTCAGGCTTGGTGAATGGTAATAGAATTGCATTTCTGGCAAATTTTATCACATTAAGTATGGCAGCGCGGTATTTTGATAAGAAAATTATCAAGTATTATGCGATTCCGTTTACGGCGACATGTGTTGTATGTCTGTTTATTAATGTTAAGATTATTGATGAGGCATTTGTTGGTGCAATTTCAAAAATTTGTTTATTTGCAGCAAGTGCAGTGCTTTTATATCTTGGGACAAAATTTGGGGAGAAAAGACAAGGCAGGCAGAAGCGGCACTCTGCCAGGTGCAGGAAAATACAGCAGTTGCCAACCGGATTGCTTTTAATCTGAACAGGGAAATTGTTGAATGTGGCACACAGGTAGAAGAAGTGACTTCCCATGCACAGTCTGTTAAGACATCCGCAGAACAGATGGAGCAGGTTGTGGATGAATCAAGCCGTGCGATTCAGACAGTTAGTGAGAAACTCAATACAGCCAAAGAACAGATTGATAAAAATTATGACTATGCACAGCAGCTGGAGCAGAGCTTTGCAGAAGTGACACAGGCAGTAAATGACGGTAATAAAGAAGCAAAGACAGTTCAGAAATCTATGCTTGAAATGTCTGAAACGGTCGGTCAGGCAAGTGATGCCACGGCAGGGTTGTTAGAACAGATGAATACGATTACAGGCATTTTAAATGATATTAATGCAATTGCCGGACAGACAAATCTCCTGTCCTTAAATGCTTCAATCGAAGCCGCCAGAGCCGGTGAACATGGAAAAGGATTTGCGGTGGTTGCAGACCAGATCCGTGTTCTTTCAGAAGACAGTAGAAAATCGGCAGACAGTATCAAAGAAATTATTCTGACACTGACAGAAACCGTCAATGGTGTGGTAGACAAGATTTCAGCAGGTGCTGATGCGGCAAAGAACAGTTCCGTACAGATTGAAGATTTAATCGGTAAGCTCGATACGGTTAACAACTCCGCAGAATCTGCAACAGTAGTTGTCAAAGAAGAATACGATGTTATCGGTGAGGTCAAAAGACAGTTTGACGATATTCAGGAAGAACTGGATACCGTAGCTGCAACTTCAGAAGAAAATGCCTCAATGGTTGCGGAAATCGGCAATAATATTGTCAATCAGACGGATTATGTCATGAAGCTTTCCGGTTCAATTGACAGTTTAAAGGAGTCTTCTAAGAAGCTGGAAGAACATTTTAATGAATAAAAATACAGATTTAGTAAATTATCTGGCGCAAAAGTATAGACAGAATAAACAGTTCTGTATAGATGAAAGCCGCAGGGGCATATGCTTCTGCGGCTTTTGGTATTTCAGCTATCTTTATGCGGGGGCTTGAACGGAAGCCCATAGTGTTGTGCTTATTACAACTATAAAATGTAAACAAGAATAGATACAACCGTACTTGTCAGTCCGCCACCGCCGATGAATCCGCCGATTAACGCACCGAGAATAAGACTATATGCAGGGTGGACTTTTTTAACAATTAAAATAATTGCAATCACGAGCCCAATCAAAGCTCCAATTTTTCTCTATAATGATGAAAATGTCCGTATTGTGCGGAATACCTGCTCTGCGGTGTCCGCCATATTCTGACGGGCGTTGGCAGGATTCATGGCATCTTCTAAAGAAACAACATTTCTTAAAACCGGGAAAAAGGCATCAATGCCCTCGCGGTTGCAGGCAGTGGCATCTTTTGTGACACAGCCTGAGAACGCAAGTACCGGTTTGTCAAACTGCTTGGCAATCTTTGCGACACCAATCGGGGCTTTTCCCATAACCGTCTGACCGTCTAACCGGCCTTCTCCGGTTACGACAATATCTGCATCTTTGATATAATCACTTAACCGGGTTTCTTCAAGAACAATCTTAATCCCGGATTCAAGCGTGCCGTTTAAAAAGGTCATAAAGGCAAAACCGAGACCGCCTGCTGCACCGCTTCCTGCCGCTTTCGGATTGGCGTGCGGGAAAATTTCCCGTGCCAGTGTGGCATAGTAAGCCAGCCATTTATCCATTTGCAGAATCATGGCCGGCGTAGCGCCTTTCTGCGGACCGAAAATAGCACTGCATCCCTGCTCGCCGCACAGAGTATTGGTTACATCACAGGCAATACGGAACGTACAGTCTTTTAATTCCGGCAGGACATTGTCGGTGGTAATTTTATCAAGGACTTCAAGACCCATAGCGCCGAAAGGAACCGGATTGCCGTTTTTGTCAAGCAGTCCGAAACCGAGGGCCTGTAACATACCGGCACCGCCGTCATTGGTGGCACTGCCGCCGATACCCACAATAAAGTGGCGGCAGCCTTTTGTAATCGCATCGCGGATGACTTCGCCGACACCGTAGGTCGTTGTATAGAGCGGGTTGCGCTCCGTGTCGGGAACAAGTGTAATACCGGCAGCACCGGACATTTCAATAATGGCAGTCCTAGTGCTGTCAACAATGCCGTACTGGCAGGATACCGGCTTGCCGAGCGGTCCGGTGACGGTAACGGTTGTAAGCTGTCCGGCACAGCCGAGCGTCAGTGCTTCAACCGTTCCCTCGCCACCGTCTGCGAGCGGACGGACTTCAATCTGCGCATCGGGATAGACGCGCCGGATACCTTCTGCGGCGCTGTTTCCCGCTTCAAAGGAAGATAAGCTTCCTTTAAAAGAATCAATTGCAATTACTGCTTTCATAAAATCAACCTCACAATCTTTCAACTTATTTATCATTTGGTTTGGAATCATCTGTTCATAGTGTTTTGTATCACGCGTGTTTTTGATGATATTATTATAACAGGGCATTTTTTAAAATGATATGTTATACAGAACAAAAAGAAGTATAAAATAATATAAATTTATGTTATGTTAAACAATATTAAAGAGAATATAAAAAAATTCTGCATTTAAAATGTGACTAGGAATCACTGCATTTGTAAAAAATTAGAAAAATCAGACGGACCAATACCGGTTATATAAAAGCCGGAGAAACCATCGAAGTAACAGATGATGACAGCTTTTTCGGCACAAAAAGGGGCATCAATATCCCGATTACATATAATGGAAAAATATGAATACAGCCTATTTGTCGGATACGCTTAAAGAAAGCGGCTTATCAGAGGATACGCTGTGCCGGGTGGTCATTGTACGCCTGAATGTGCGCTATAATCCGAATAATCTGTTTATGATACAGTCGGCGATTACACAGGCATTTGCACAGATGAACTGCAGCTTTTACAGATACAATTATCCCAATGAGTATATTTTAATTATTGAAAAGGAACGGCTGGAGAAAAACAGGCATATTTTAAAAAGACTGGCAGATACATATGAAAAGGTATTGTGTATCGGTGTCGGCAGTGTCAGCACGGTCATGGCAGGAGCGGCATCGTATGACTGACCGGCTACAATCCGCGTAAATTTACCGATGCCGTCGTCTTATACAGTGCTGTGCGGCTGGAAGATATCCCGGAATCATAAAAACGATGGACAAGTAATTAAGAAAATTTCTCAAAAAGTTCTTGACTTCTAATGAACGTTAGCATATACTAACGAAAGTAGGAAAGAACTATCAAAAGTTATTTATGATACACAAGAAAGGAGCTGCAATGATGCCGTTATCAATGGTTAAAGCGGGGGAAACAAATATTATCAGAAAGATTGGCGGAAAGGAAGAAGTCCGCAAGTTTTTGGAAAATCTTGGATTTGTGACCGGTGGGGAAGTTACTGTAGTATCTGAGATAAATGGCAATATGATAGTCAATGTAAAAGATTCCAGAGTTGCAATCGGTAAGGACATGGCGAACAAAATTATGGTTTAGTCATGCTTATATAGAAAACATTTCATGAGGAAAGAAGGAACAGAGTTATGAAAACGCTGAAGGAAACAGCTTGCGGCCAGACGGTGAAGGTAAAAAGACTTCACGGTGAAGGCCCTGTAAAAAGACGGATTATGGATATGGGCATTACAAAAGGTGTCGATGTGTATGTACGCAAGGTTGCACCTTTAGGAGATCCTGTAGAAGTAACAGTAAGAGGATATGAGCTATCGTTAAGAAAAGCCGATGCGGAAATGATTGAAGTGGAAGCATAATTTTCTTGCGGGGTGATAGACAGAAATTTTTTTTACATAGGGGTTAGAAAACGCTAACAAAAATAAGTTATATGAAAGGAAGCATTGAAATGTCGATTAAAATTGCACTTGCAGGTAACCCAAACTGCGGTAAGACGACACTGTTTAATGCACTGACCGGTTCGAATCAGTTTGTAGGTAACTGGCCTGGTGTTACAGTAGAGAAAAAAGAAGGAAAACTAAAGGGACACAGCGATGTAACCATCATGGATTTACCGGGTATTTACTCATTATCTCCATACACACTGGAAGAAGTTGTGGCAAGAAATTATCTGGTTGGGGAAAGACCGGATGCCATCTTAAATATCGTAGATGGTACGAATATTGAAAGAAACCTGTATCTTTCCACACAGTTAATGGAACTGGGAATCCCGGTCATCATGGCTGTCAACATGATGGATATTCTTGAAAAGAACGGGGATAAGATTCATTTAGATAAGCTTTCAGAAAAGCTTGGCTGCCCGGTTGTAGCAATTTCAGCGTTAAAGGGAACAGGCATTAAGGAAGCAGCAGACAAAGCTGTTGATTTAGCAAAGAAAGCAGCAACTGTAACAATTGCACATTCATTTGCAGACAGCGTAGAAGCAGTGATTTCAGCAGTGGAAGCAAAAATCGGAAGCGATGTGGCAGACGAACAGAAGCGTTTCTTTGCCATTAAGTTAATCGAAAAAGATGATAAGATTAAAGATATGATGAAGTCCGTACCGGATGTATCCGCAGAGGTACAGAAGTTAGAGGATGAATTTGATGATGATACGGAAAGTATCATTACCAATGAAAGATACCAGTACATTTCATCCATCATTCATGACTGCTGTACAAAGAGCAAGAAATCAGAAGGCGGCTCTGTATCCGATAAGATTGATAAGGTTGTAACAAACAGATGGGCAGCCCTTCCAATCTTTGCAGCGGTAATGTTCCTTGTTTACTATATTTCTGTAACAACAGTCGGTTCATGGGCTACAGACTGGGCAAATGACGGTGTGTTCGGCGATGGCTGGCATTTATTCGGAATCGGTACATCTGCTTACAACGATGCAGCTGATGAATATGCTCCATACGATGCTGAAATCAAGGGCTTCTTAGAAGCAGCAGAAGAAAAAGCACCGGATGTCACAAAAGAATTTACAGAAGTTTATGATGACGAAGATGCGCAGGAAGCAGATGTCGATGCAGCAATCAAGGCATTTACATCAAACAGTGCAATCAAATCTCTTACAACAGAGGTTAACATTGCAGGAGAAGACGAGGACGAAGAACTCGTAAATGTGAATGTAGCAACATTTGAAACAGCTTTGGAGCAGGAAGAACCGGACCCGGCTGACTATGGTGTATGGGTACCTGGTATTCCGGTATTAATCGGTAACGGACTGGATGCAATCGGCTGTGCTGACTGGCTTTCAGGATTAATCCTTGACGGTATTGTAGCCGGTGTCGGTGCGGTATTAGGTTTCGTACCACAGATGCTTGTATTATTTATTTTCCTTGCATTTCTGGAATCATGCGGCTATATGGCACGTGTTGCCTTTATCATGGATAGAATTTTCCGTAAGTTTGGTCTTTCAGGAAAGTCCTTCATTCCAATGTTAATCGGCAGCGGCTGCGGTGTTCCGGGTGTCATGGCTTCAAGAACTATTGAAAACGACAGAGACCGTAAGATGACCATTATGACAACAACATTTATTCCTTGCGGTGCAAAGCTTCCAATCATTGCTTTAATTGCAGGTGCGTTCTTTGACAATGCAGGCTGGGTAGCATGGAGCGCTTACTTTGTAGGTATTGCCGCAATCATCTGCTCAGGTATCATTTTAAAGAAGACGAAGATGTTTGCAGGAGATCCGGCACCATTCGTTATGGAATTACCGGCATATCATATGCCGACTGTTGAAAATGTACTGCGCAGCATGTGGGAAAGAGGATGGTCATTCATCAAGAAGGCAGGTACAATTATTCTTCTTTCAACAATCGTGTTATGGTTCTTAATGAACTTTGGATGGGCAGACGGCTCATTCGGTATGCTTGAAGCTGAACAGCTTGACAGCAGTATCCTTGCAGCAATCGGTAGTGTTATTGCACCAATCTTTGCACCACTTGGATGGGGCAACTGGAAGATGGCAGTAGCAGCTATTACAGGTCTGATTGCAAAGGAAAATGTAGTAGCAACATTTGGTATCCTCTTTGGTTTTGCAGAAGTTGCAGAAGACGGTGCAGAAATCTGGGGACAGCTCGGTGCAAGTATCGTACCGATTGCCGCTTACGGTTTCTTAGTATTCAATCTTCTTTGTGCTCCTTGCTTCGCAGCGATGGGTGCGATTAAGAGAGAAATGAACAACACAAAGTGGTTCTGGTTTGCAATCGGATATCAGACAGTTCTTGCATATATTGTAGCATTCTGTATCTATCAGATTGGTTCTGTATTTACGGGAAATATCCACGTAGTTGGATTGATTATCGCACTTCTTTTTGTAGCCGGTTTTATTTATCTGTTAGTAAGACCTTACAAGGAAAGCGATACATTAAAAGTCGATATGAAAAAGAAAGCATTTGCAAAATAATGTATGAATAGGGAAAAGGGTCTGTATCAACAATCTGCTGATGCAGACCCTTTTTGTCAAATGGAAAAATTTGTATTTGTATCAGAAAGGATTGGTGTATTATGGGAACAGTTATTGTTGGAATCATTGTACTTGCAATCGCAGGCGGTGCGGCATACAGCCTGCACCGTGACAAGAAAAACGGAAAATCGCAATGCGGCGGGGATTGCAGCCGTTGTGGCGGACACTGTCATTAAACGAAAACTAAAAAGAAAAGAGGCTTAGATGAAAAAAATAGTAAATGGAATCTGTATTTGTCTGGGATTTTTATCCCTTGCACTCGGCATTGTTGGTGCAGTCCTTCCGGTACTGCCCACAACGCCGTTTTTAATTCTTTCGGCAGCGCTGTTTGCAAAAAGCTCGGAACGCTTTCACACATGGCTGCTGTCCACAAAGCTGTATCAGCGGTATATCGGGGATGCGGTACATAAAAAGCAGATGACAAAAAAAGCAAAGCGGAATCTGCTGGTAACACTGGGGATTATTTTTGCCATTGGTTTATACTTTTCGCCGCTGTTTGCAAAAATAATTATTTTGATTGTAGCGGCGGGACACTTTTACTACTTCCTGTTCCGGATTAAAACAGTAGACGAACAGGATAGCATGGAGTTTGAAAATGAGTGTGAATAAAATAGATGTGGAAAAGAAACGGGCAGAAGAAAAAAAGCTTTTGTCCGTTATGATAGGAATATACTGCCGTGGTAATCACGGCGGCAATGATGGGAATAAAAAAGAATTGTGCGATTCCTGCAAAAAACTGGAGGAATATGCGCTTTTCAGGACAGAAAAATGCCCATTTATGGAAACAAAGACTTTTTGCAGTGCCTGTAAGGTTCACTGTTATGCAAAAGAACAGCGGGAACAGATTCGTGCAGTCATGCGTTATGCAGGACCGCGGATGATATTTTCTCACCCGGTACTTGCATTAAAGCACATACGGACGACCATAAAAGAAAAGAGGAAAAAGAAAAATGTTTCATAAACGGCTCATGCAGGAATTTCGTGATAACATGAAATACGTTGCGGGCATGGTTGCAACACAGTGGCTCATGCTGATTGCAAATGTATTTTTTATGTATACGCTTGCAGGATTCATCAGCAGTGCGGCAGACGGCACGGCAAAGACAGCAGATTTGCAGAAGATTTTTATTGTGCTGGCATGTGTTATCGCAGTGCGTGCGGTAAGCACCTATGTCAATAGCAGACTTTCATTTGCGGCTTCCTGCAATGTAAAATCCAGAATCCGTAAAATGGTCTATGAAAAACTCATGCGTTTTTCGGGTTCATACAGAGAACATCTCTCCAGTGCGGAAGCGGTACAGATTAGCACAGAAGGTGTGGAACAGTTAGAAATTTATTTTGGTAAATATGTGCCGCAGTTTTTCTACAGTATGTTAGCGCCGCTGACACTTTTTGTCATTGTCGGCATGATGAACTGGACGGTTGCGGTGGTTTTATTAATCTGTGTACCGCTGATACCGGTATCCATTATTGCCGTGCAGAAATTTGCAAAGAAAATGCTGGCAAAATACTGGGGAACATACACAGAGCTTGGTGACTCCTTTTTGGAAAGCCTTCAGGGACTGACAACCTTAAAAATATACAGTGCCGATGAACGCTATGCGAAAAAAATGGATGAGGAAGCCGAAAAGTTCAGAAAAGTGACAATGCGTGTGCTGATTATGCAGTTGAATTCCATCAGTATCATGGATTTGGTGGCATACGGCGGTGCGGCACTCGGTATTGCACTCAGCCTTTTGAAATTAAAAAACGGTGCAGTTACACTGACGGAGTGTTTCTTTATCATTATGATTTCGGCAGAATTTTTCCTGCCGCTTCGTATGCTCGGTTCATTTTTCCATATTGCGATGAATGGCAATGCGGCGGCGGATAAGATTTTTAAACTGCTTGATACGAAAGAACCGGAAGAAGGCAGTATTAAAGAAACAGAAGGACAGACCATTTGTTTTGAAAATATCAGTTTTTCGTATACACCGGAGAAACAGGTATTAAAAGAAGTCAGCTTTTCAACCAAAGAACGGGGGATAACGGCATTGGTCGGTACTTCCGGCTGTGGAAAAAGTACGATCACATCCCTGTTAATGAAGGAAAACAGACCGCAGTCCGGCGTGATTACCTTAGGCGGCGAAGTGTTGTCTGATTTTACGACAGAAGGGCTGATGAAAAAGATTACAAGAATCACGCATGACAGCTATATTTTTAAAGGCACGGTGCGCGAAAATCTGGCAATGGGCTGTGAAACCGCTTCCGAACCGGAAATGCGGGAAGCACTCGGACAGGTCGACCTGCTTGGCTTTGTTGAAGAAAACGGCGGACTGGATATGGAAATTCTGGAAAAGGGTGCGAATCTTTCCGGCGGACAGAAACAGCGTCTGGCACTGGCCCGCGCCTTACTGCATGACAGTCCGGTTTACATTTTTGATGAAGCCACTTCCAACGTCGATGTGGAAAGCGAAAATAAAATCATGGAAATTGTACAGGATCTGGCACGTGAAAAGTCTGTTATTCTGATTTCACACAGATTGGCAAATGTGACCGCGGCAGATAAAATTTTATATATGGAACAGGGAAAAATCGCAGAAAGCGGAACCCACGAACAGCTTATGGCACAGAATAAAGCCTATGCGGCGCTGTTTAACAAACAGCAGGAATTAGAGCATTTCAGAGAGGAGGCGGTATAAATGAAATCAAGAAGCGGTATACAGGTAATGGCAGGACTGATTGGCATGATCCGTCCCCTGCTTTCTAAAATGTGCCTCGCAGTATTAATGGGCTGTGTGGGTAATCTGATGGCAACATTTATTACCGTCTTGGGTGCATACGGACTGACAACACTGCTTGGACTAACCGGCGGATTAAAGCTTTCGGTGATATTTACACTCCTTGCGGTATTTTCGGTACTGCGCGGTATCCTGCGGTATGCGGAGCAGGCAAGCAACCACTACATTGCATTTAAACTGCTTGCAGAAATCCGTCATCAGGTATTTGCGGCACTGCGAAAGCTCGCACCGGCAAAGTTAGACGGCAGTGACAAGGGAAATCTGATTTCCATTATCACAACCGATATCGAGTTACTTGAAGTATTTTATGCACATACAATTTCTCCTATTGCGATAGCAATTATTACATCGCTGTTTATGAGCATTTTTATCGGACGGTTTGATGTGCGGCTCGGACTTCTTGCTTTTGTATTTTATGTTATCGTGGGTGCGGGTATCCCGCTGGTAAACGGAAAACTCGGCAGTGCGCTGGGCGGACAGTACCGGAAGCAGTATGGCGGATTAAATACGGCGGTGCTTGACAATCTCTACGGCATGGAAGAAATTATCCAGTATCAGGCAAAGGAAAAACGTCTGAAAAATATTGAGGGCTATACTGATTCTCTTGAAAAGGTCAACAGCCGTTTAAAGAGCAACGAAGCGGTACAGCGGATTGTAACCGATGCCGTGATTTTACTTGCGGGAGCGTCTATGCTTGCAGTCAGTATGAACCTTTACTGGGACGGAACAGTGTCCTTTAACGCGGTACTGATTTGTACGGTTGCAATGCTTGGTTCATTCGGACCGGTATCGGCATTATCCGCACTTTCAAACAATCTGACACAGACACTTGCAAGCGGAAACCGTGTATTAAATCTTTTAGAGGAAGAACCGGTTGTGGAAGATGTGACCGACGGTGCGGCTGCGGCAGACGGTGTGATTGCGGCAGAGCATCTCGACTTTACTTACAGCGAAACGGACGGCAGTACACGCCATGTCTTTTCGGATTTTTCGGCAGAATTTAAGCCGGACCGTATTTACGGTATTTTAGGAAAGAGCGGCTGTGGAAAGTCCACCCTGTTAAAGCTGATGATGCGTTTTTACGAAACAGACGGCGGTGCAATTACGTATGGCGGTAAAAATGTCAATGAAATCAATACGGAAGCACTGCGCAGACACATTTCCTATGTCACACAGGAAACGTTTTTATTTCAGGATACAATTGAAAATAATATCAAAGTGGCAAAGGCAGATGCGACAAGGGAGGAAGTGTGTGCGGCGGCGAAAAAGGCAGCAATTCACGAATTTATCGAATCTCTGCCAAACGGGTATGACACAAAGCTTTCAGAACTTGGCGATTCACTCTCCGGCGGGGAACGCCAGCGAATCGGCATTGCACGCGCGTTCTTACATGACTGTCCGGTCATCTTCTTAGACGAGCCAACCAGCAATATTGACAGTCTGAACGAAAGCATTATTTTAAAGAGTCTGCACACGGAAAAGAAGGGAAAGCAGATTCTTTTGGTGTCCCACAGAAAGTCAACCATGGCGATTGCCGATACGGTTATCGAAATGAATTGACAAAAGCGGAAAACTGTTATAGAATTTATCCTATCGGATTACTAGGATAAAGGAGAATGAACAGATGCTCACGCAATTTTCAAGAACAGAGCTTTTGCTTGGAAAAGAAGCAATGGAGCGGCTGGCACAGTCACGGGTTGCTGTGTTTGGTGTCGGAGGAGTAGGCGGTTATGTGGTCGAAGCACTTGTACGAAGTGGTGTCGGTGCATTTGACCTGATTGATGATGATAAAGTATGCCTGACGAATTTAAACAGACAGATTATAGCAACCAGAAAAACAGTCGGAAAATATAAGGCAGAAGTGATGGCAGAAAGAATCGCAGAGATTAATCCGCAGGCGGACGTAAGAATTCACAAGTGTTTTTTCCTGCCTGAAAATGCAGAGGAATTTCCGTTTGATGAATATGATTACATTGTCGATGCCGTGGATACGGTGACGGCAAAAATCGCGCTTGTAATGAAGGCACAGGAAATGCAAATTCCGATTATCAGCAGCATGGGTGCGGGCAACAAGTTAGACGGCAGCCAGTTTAAAGTGGCAGATATTTATAAGACAAAGGTCTGTCCGCTGGCAAAAGTCATGCGCCGCGAGTTAAAAAAGCGTGGTGTAAAAAATCTTAAAGTTGTCTATTCAGAAGAAAAACCGACAAGGCCGATTGAAGATATGTCCATTAGCTGCCGTACAAACTGTATCTGCCCGCCGGGGGCAAAACATAAATGTACGGAGCGCAGGGACATTCCGGGAAGTGTAGCATTTGTTCCGTCCGTTGCGGGACTGATTATTGCAGGCGAAGTTGTCAAAGACCTGTGTGCAGGCAGTGACAGGACAACATTTTCCGGAAAATGGGAACGAACCGGTTTTACATAAGACATGCGGCAAAAAAAGTGCAGGAGAAATGCAGGAAAGAGAGGTGGCGCGATGAAGCAGATTTTATGTTTTGGAGATTCAAATACGTATGGACTGGTTCCGGCGACAACAGACCGCTACGGCTGGGGTGTGCGCTGGACAAGCATTATAAATGAAAAACTGGGATTGCAGGAATACCGTGTGATAGAGGAAGGACTTTGCGGCAGGACAACGGTATTTGACGACCCGTTCCGCGAAGGCAGACGGGGAACACAGTTGTTTCCAACACTGCTTGAAACCCATCGTCTGCTGGACTGCATTGTGATTATGCTCGGCACAAATGACTGCAAGACAGTTTACGGCGCATCTGCCGGTGTGATAGCAAAAGGTGTTGAAAAACTGATAGAGCAGGCACAGCGGTTTGCAAAAGATACGCCCATTTTACTGATTTCACCGATTCATCTGGGAGAGGGTGTCTGGGAAAAAGGCTTTGATACGGAGTTTAATGAAAATTCTGTTGCCGTCTCAAAGGGACTGGCAGAGGAGTATCGTAAAGTCAGTGAAAAATACGGGCTGGCATTTTTAAATGCCGCGGATTATGCACAGCCGGGAGCCGCCGACAGAGAGCATCTGGACGAGGAAGGACATCAGCGGCTTGCAGAGGCGGTACTGCACGAAATAAAGAACATTATTGATAAAAAAAATCAATAAAAGTTATTAACAACTAACATAAATAAGAGTATACTAACCCATAGAGGATTGAAAAAAATTATCAATAAGAGGGCTGGTATTTATGGAGAGTAATCAGAACAGTCTGGAACGCTATCAGCGGACACAGATGAGGAAAGAAAATATTATTGAAAAGCTGCGGGAGCGCGGCTGCCGGATTACAAAGCAGCGGCAGATTCTGCTGGATGTTATTTTAAAAGAGGAATGTTCCTGTTGTAAGGAGATTTATTACAAAGCAGCCCGGCGCGACAGTAAAATCGGAATGGCAACCGTTTACCGCATGATGAATATGCTTGAGGAAATCGGTGCTGTCAGTCGGCGCGGAACGTACAAGGTGTCGGGACTTCCGGCGCAGGACGGGGTATGTCTGGTGGAATTAGAAGATAACAGCACCATTACCGTGTCGATGGCAACGTGGAATCAGATTGTCCAGTGCGGGCTGGAAGCATGCGGCTATACACAGGGACAGAAGGTAAAATGTGTAGTAGCCGGTCAGCCGGGTGACAGAGAGGAAGAAAAAAGATGGGAACAATTATAATTATTGCAGTACTGGTGGTACTTGTTTTATTTGCATTTCGCGGAAGCTTTGCACACTTTAAGGGCGAAGGCGGCTGCTGTGGCGGTGGCGGCAGTGAGCCAAAGCAAAAAAAGAAAAAGCTGGCCGGTGAAGTCATTGCTACCAAGATTATCAGTATTGAAGGCATGCACTGTGAAAACTGTAAAAATACCGTAGAAAAGTATATCAATCAGATTGATGGTGCATCGGCACAGGTGAATTTGAAAAAGAATATTGCGGTTGTGCAGTTGGACAGACCGGTTGAGGATACAGATTTAAGAACTGCCGTAGCAAGAGCCGGATTTACAGTTGCCGGCATTGAGCAGATGGAGGCTTGATGAATGAGATAATGATAAGATTTCTCAATAAGGCAAAAAGTAGTGGAAATTTTATCTTAACGGCATTAAAATAGCTGGTAAACAAAAAACGGCAAAAACAGGAGGATTTTATTATGTTAAAGAACTTCAAGAAAATTGACACAAAGCACACAGGATTATTTGCAGCAGGCGTATTATTCGGTACTGCGGGAATTAAGATTTTAGCAAGTGAAGATGCAAGAAAACTGTATGCAAACTGCACAGCAGCCGTACTTCGTGCCAAGGAATGTGTCATGAAGACTGCTACAAACATTCAGGAACACGCAGAGGATATCTATGCAGAAGCACAGCAGATTAACGAAGACAGAGCCGCAAAGGAAGCTGTTATTGATGACGAATCAGATTTCGTAGAGGACACAGAAGAAGCAGCAGAAGCTGAGGATGCAGAATAGTTTTTAGAAGGCAATAAAAATGCCTGCGGAATGGAGAAAAGTATGAAGTTTGTCATCAAACATGAAATCCGCGGCAGACTGCATGTTCATCTGATACAAAAACGCATGACGTTTGAGGAAGCAGATACGCTGCAATACTATCTGAGTACAAACAAGTATATTACATCTGTAAAAGTATATCAGCGGACGTGTGATGTTGCGGTAACATATGTAGGCGGCCGCGCGGAAATTATTAAGGCATTCCAGCGGTTTGCGTACAGTAAAGTCGATGTGCCGGACGTTTTTATACAGAATTCCGGCAGGGAACTCAATCAGGAATACTGGGACAAGCTTGTCAACAAAGTGGTACTCCGCTGCGGAAGTAAGCTGTTTTTACCGTATCCGGTGCGGGCAGTGGCTGCCACGATAAAGTCTGTCCGTTATATCTGGGAAGGCATCAAGTGTCTGGCACACGGTAAAATCGAAGTGCCGGTACTGGACGGAACGGCAATCGGCGTGTCTATATTCCGCGGCGATTTCGACACAGCGGGTTCTGTGATGTTCCTGCTTGGAATCGGTGAGATTCTGGAAGAATGGACACATAAAAAGTCAGTGGGCGACCTTGCAAGAAGTATGTCTTTAAATATCGGCAAAGTATGGCTTGTCAGTGACGGACAGGAAGTTTTAGTACCGGCTGAAAATATTCAGGCAGGGGATAAAGTGGTTGTCCATATGGGCAATGTCATTCCATTTGACGGTATTGTAAGCAGTGGTGAAGCCATGGTCAATCAGGCGTCCCTTACAGGGGAATCCCTGCCGGTACGCAAGGCAGAACAGGCATCTGTTTATGCGGGAACGGTTGTTGAGGAAGGCGGGCTGACGATTCAGGTAAAACAGGTCAACGGTTCAAGCAAGTTTGAAAAGATTGTAACGATGATTGAAGAATCCGAGAAGTTAAAATCTTCACTCGAAAGCAAGGCAGAACACCTTGCCGACAGACTTGTGCCTTATACACTCGGCGGAACGGCACTCACTTATCTGTTTACAAGAAATGTGACAAAGGCGTTGTCTGTCTTAATGGTAGATTTTTCATGTGCGTTAAAGCTTGCTATGCCGATATCCGTATTGTCTGCAATCCGTGAGGCAAGTGTCTACGATATTACCGTTAAAGGCGGAAAATATCTGGAAGCAATGGCAGAAGCGGATACGATTGTCTTTGATAAGACCGGTACGCTTACCAAAGCACAGCCGACTGTTGTGGATGTAGTTTCCTTTAACGGAAAAACACCGGACGAGCTGCTCCGGATTGCGGCATGCCTTGAGGAGCATTTTCCGCATTCTATGGCAAAAGCAGTGGTTGATGCGGCACGTAAAAAGAATCTGGTACATGAAGAAATGCACTCTAAGGTGCAGTATATTGTCGCACACGGCATTTCTACAACCATTAATGATAAAAAGGCAGTGATCGGCAGCTATCACTTTGTTTTTGAAGATGAAAAGTGTATTATTCCGGCAAGAATGGAACAGCGCTTTGAAGAACTGCCGTCAGAATATTCACACCTCTATCTTGCGATTGAAGGCGTCTTAGAGGCTGTAATCTGCATTGAAGATCCGCTACGCGAAGAAGCTGCAGCCGTTGTTAATTCTTTGAAATGTGCAGGCATTTCAAAGGTTGTTATGATGACCGGTGACAGCGAGCGTACCGCAAGTGCGATTGCAAAGCGTGTCGGTGTGGATGAATATTATTCAGAAGTTCTGCCGGAGGATAAGGCTTCCTTTATAGAAAAGGAAAAGAAGGCAGGACGGAAGGTTGTCATGATTGGTGACGGTATCAACGATTCACCGGCATTGTCAGCAGCAGATGTAGGGATTGCAATCAGCGACGGTGCAGAGCTTGCAAGGGAGATTGCCGATGTAACGGTAGGTGCGGATAATCTGTACGAAATCGTGACATTAAAGGCAATCAGTAACGGACTGATGAAACGGATTCATAAGAACTACAGAACGATAGTAGGCTTTAATTCGGGTCTGATAGTGCTGGGTGTTGCAGGTGTGCTTGCGCCGACAACATCAGCAATGTTACATAATACATCAACGCTTTTAATCAGCTTAAAGAGCATGGAAAATGTGCTTTCATAAGAAAAAAGCGGTATTCCACCAGCATTTGGAATACCGCTTTTTTTGCGGTGCGCCTGCCTTGGCGCACCATTTATGGTAGCTGCACGTTATTATTGATAATCACACACATCAATCATCGATTCTAACAGTTCTTTTTCTTCAGGAATATGTTTTGTCATACGGGCGGCAGCTACGATTGGAAGCCATGAATGGACGTAGCGGCGGTCGGTATGGGTCTTTTTGCAGAAATCAACAAGATATTTTTCCGCAAAGCCTTCATCTACCAGCTTTAACATTAAATATGTGTTGGCAACATCGGCACTGGCATTGCCCTGTGTGGCATGAACCCAGTCAACGGCAGTGATAGCGGTAATCTTTCCGGCATCGTCCGTTTCAACAAGGATATTGTCCGGGCAGTAGTCGCCGTGGCAGAGCTTATTGTGCTTTGGCAGCGATTCCAGCCGGGTAGACAGCTCATATTTAATGTTGGAATCCAGTTCCAGTTCATTAATCTGGCGCACCAGCTTATCCTTTAACTTTAATAGCAGTGGGTTGGAGCGCTTATTAAAAGCAATCTGATAATCTACCATGGCATGCACGTAGCTGTCAATATTTTCAGGGTGTTCCTTGATTAATTGTGTCAGCGTTACCCCTTTTGCATATTCACTGGTGATAACCCACTGACCGTCTTCTACGGAAACGCTTAAAATCTTTGGAATATCCAGCCCAGTGTCTTCAACACGGGCTGTATTTAACGCTTCATACAAAACATCGGTTTTGCTGTAGTCCGGGGCAAAAACCTTGCGGACTGTATTGCCGTCTTTGTAAACGGCTTTGGTATCTTTTTTAGAAATGCAGTTGTTCATATTCATATCCTTTCTGCCATACCGGCAAATATCATAATGTCACAAATCACAAATCAGCAGCAGATTTATTTACCGTAGTAAGCTTTTAAATACATTTCCTTGATTTCACGCATGAGCGGATAACGAGGATTTGCGCCGGTACACTGGTCATCAAAGGCCTGTTCTACCATGTCATCTAATGTATCTAAGAAATATTTTTCATCTACGCCGTAATCTTTAATTGTCTTTTTAATACCGACCTTTGCTTTTAATTCTTCGATAGCGGTAAGGAAGTTTTCAAATTTTTCATCGTCATTCTTGCCCTGAATACCAAGGAAGTTTGCACATTCTAAGTAACGCTCCTTGCAGTGCGGATATGCATACTGTGAAAATGTACCCATTTTTGCCGGTACTTCTGCGGCATTAAAGCGCATGACATCGGTAATTAAAATGGCATTGGCAATACCGTGCGGCAGGTGGTGGAAAGCACCCAGTTTATGTGCCATAGAGTGGCATACCCCTAAAAATGCATTGGCAAATGCCATACCAGCCATCGTAGATGCGGTTGCCATCTGTTCACGGGCTTTGGCATCATGCGGACCGTTTTCATAAGCCGCAGGCAGATAAGTGAAAATATTTTTCATTGCCTTTAAAGCAAGACCGTCTGTGTAGTCGGTTGCCATAATAGAAGCGTAAGCCTCCAGCGCATGTGTTAAGGCATCAATACCGGAAGCGGCAGTTAAGCCCTTTGGCTGATTCATCATCATGTCGGCATCAATAATTGCCATTTTAGGAAGCAGCTCATAGTCTGCAAGCGGATATTTGATACCGGAATCCTGGTCTGTAATAACGGCAAACGGTGTTACCTCGGAACCTGTACCGGAAGAAGTCGGAACAGCGATAAAATAAGCTTTTTCGCCCATTTTCGGGAAGGTGTAAATACGTTTGCGGATATCCATAAAGCGCATTGCCATATCCATGAAATCAGCTTCCGGATGTTCATACATTACCCACATAATCTTACCGGCATCCATAGCGGAACCGCCGCCGATAGCGATAATGCAGTCCGGCTCAAACAGACGCATGGCTTTTGCACCTTCTTGTGCGCAGGCAAGTGTCGGATCCGGGGCTACATCGTAAAATGTGGTATGCACAATACCCATTTCATCGAGTTTATCTGTGACACATTTTGTATAGCCGTTTTTATATAAGAACTGGTCGGTTACGATAAAGACGCGTTTCTTTCCCATAACCGTTTTTAATTCATTTAAAGCAACAGGCAGACAGCCCTTCTTAAAATACACCTTTTCAGGGGCACGGAACCAAAGCATATTTTCTCTCCTTTCAGCAACGGTTTTTACGTTAATCAGATGCTTTACACCGACATTTTCAGAAACAGAGTTGCCGCCCCATGATCCGCAGCCCAGTGTGAGGGAAGGTGTCATTTTAAAGTTGTAAAGATCACCGATTCCGCCGTGGGAAGAAGGGGTGTTGATTAATACACGGCAGGTCTTCATCGCTTCTGAGAATACGGCAACCTTTTCGCTTTCCGTTGCGGTATTAATATAAAGAGAAGAAGTATGACCATAGCCGCCGTCTGCGATTAAGTGGCTTGCCTTATCAACTGCATCGTTAAAATCCTTTGCCTTGTACATAGCCAGTACAGGAGAGAGCTTTTCATGGGCAAATTCTTCTGAAATATCCACAGAAGTGACTTCGCCGATTAAAATCTTTGTGTCTTCTGGAACGGTGACACCGGCGAGTTTGGCAATCGTATAAGCACTCTGACCGACAATCTTGGCATTCAATGAGCCGTTGATGATAATGGTCTTACGGACTTTGTCGATTTCATCTTTTGCAAGGAAATGACAGCCACGCTTTGTAAATTCCTCTTTGACCGGTTTGTAAACGGCGGTATCGACAATGACAGACTGCTCGGAAGCACAAATCATGCCGTTATCAAAAGTTTTTGAATGAATAATGGAGTTGACCGCAAGAATAATATCAGCCGAAGCATCAATGATTGCCGGGGTATTGCCTGCGCCAACACCGAGAGCCGGTTTGCCGGAAGAATAAGCGGCTTTTACCATGCCCGGACCGCCGGTTGCAAGAATAATGTCGGCTTCCTTCATCAGGGTATTGGTAAGCTCCAGAGAAGGAACATCCACCCAGCTGATAATGCCCTTTGGTGCGCCTGCGTCAACAGCAGCTTCCAGTACAACCTTAGCGGCAGCAATGGTGCTTTCCTTTGCACGAGGGTGTGGGCTGATAATAATTCCGTTACGTGTTTTTAAACAAATCAAAGTCTTAAAGATCGCTGTTGAGGTAGGATTTGTTGTTGGAATAACAGCGGCAACGACACCAATCGGTTCAGCAATGCGCTTGATTCCGTAAGCACTGTCCTCCTCAATAACGCCGCAGGTCTTTGTATCTTTGTATGCATTGTAAATGTATTCGGAAGCATAGTGGTTCTTGATGACTTTATCTTCCACAATGCCCATGCCGGTTTCGGCAACTGCCTGTTTTGCAAGAGGGATTCTTGCTTTGTTGGCAGCGAGTGCCGCAGCTGCAAAGATTTTATCGACCTGCTCCTGTGAATAGGTTGAAAAAATCCGCTGTGCTTCACGGACTTCTTCAATGCGCTTTTCCAGTGCTTCAACAGTATCAACAATCATAATATTCTTTTCTGACATTTGATGACCTCCAATTTTGTGTAGATTAAGATTGATAATTTATTAACAATGATAGTATACCGTACTTTATGGACTTTGTCAACAATTTAACAATATTGAAAGAAAAAAATTGCTGTGATAATATTTATATATAAGACAATAAGGGGGTTTTTATGATGGATAATTATGGTTTTTACACAGGAAAAAGCTTTGATGCATATGAGTTTTTCGGGTGTCATACAGATGAAAATGGTGCGGTGTTCAGGGTGTTTGCACCGGCGGCAGTCCGGATTAGTGTTATCGGGGAGTTTAACGGCTGGCAGGATACACCGATGAATAAAATCGGTGACGGCAATTTCTGGGCGGTTTATATTGAAGGGGTCAAGCCGGGGCAGATGTACAAATATAAAATTTATAAGCCGGACGGCAGCTGTATGGACCACTGTGACCCATACGGATATGGTATGGAGCTGCGCCCTGCTTCGGCTTCGATTGTAAGAAATCTGTACGGCTATGAATTTCAGGACGATGCATGGATGAAAAAGCGCAGTAACGGGGTGGCTTCGGCATTAAATATTTATGAAATCCATGCGGGTTCGTGGAAAAAACCGCAGAATGGGTGGTACCGGTATGATGAGCTTGCCATGCAGTTAGTTCCTTATTTAAAGGAGTACGGATACAATTATATCGAGCTGCTTCCGATTGGAGAGCATCCGTGTGACGAGTCGTGGGGATACCAGTGCAGTGGCTTTTACAGTCCGACTTCACGGTATGGCACGCTGGACGATTATAAAAAAATGATTGATATCCTGCACCACAATGACATCGGTGTGATCATGGATTTTGTGCCGGTACATTTTGCGCTGGATGCGTATGCACTGGCAAAGTTTGACGGAACGGCGCTGTATGAGTATCCGCATAAGGACGTTGGAAACAGTGAGTGGGGAAGCTGTAATTTTATGCACTCCCGTGGCGAGGTGCGCTCCTTTTTACAGTCCTGTGCGAATTACTGGCTGAAGGAATACCATGTAGATGGTCTGCGCATGGATGCCATCAGCAATATGATTTACTGGCAGGGCAATCCGGCGCGCGGTGTGAATAAGGATGCCGTTGCTTTTTTACAGAACATGAATGAAGGACTGGTAAACAGACACAGTGGCATTTTGTTGGCGGCGGAGGATTCCACGGTGTATCCGGGTGTGACAAAGCGCGTGGCGGAAGGCGGGCTTGGATTTACTTACAAGTGGGATATGGGTTTTATGCACGATACGCTTGAATACTTCCAGAAAGATACGGGAGAACGTTTAAACAATCGTAATAAGCTGACATTTTCCATGCATTATTTTAAAGATGAGCGGTATCTGCTGGCATTTTCGCATGATGAGGTCGTGCATGGCAAGGCGACAATTATTCAGAAAATGAACGGCGATTATGACAGAAAGTTTCCGCAGGCGCGTGCGATGTATGCGTATATGGCGGCTCATCCGGGCAAGAAACTCAATTTTATGGGCAATGAGATTGCACATTTCAGGGAATGGGACGAAAAACGGGAGCAGGACTGGAATCTTTTGGATTTTCCGAAGCACCGCGAATTTGCAGCGTATATGCAGGCATTGAATCACCTGTACCTTTCAGAGGAAACGCTGTGGAACGATTACGGCGGTGACGGCTTTGAATGGGTCCATGCGGTATCCCAAAACTACCCGGATACGGAACATTCCTGTGTGTTTGCATGGAAGCGCAAGGCAGAAAACGGCAGACAGCTGTTGTGTGTATTCCAGTTTGCAGACCGCGCAGACGGCGTGACACTGCCGTTGGCAGAAGATGAAAAACCGGAACTGGTATTCGATACGGACTGGATGGAATTTGGTGGGGCAACACCAAAGCAGGATGAGGTTCTGACGGCTCAAAACGGCAGAGCGGTAACGAAAATGGCGGCATTTTCGGCAAAGTTTTTTGTGGTTGGGAAGCGTGACGAGGAAGAAACAGATAACATGGGAGCAGACACTACAGAAGCCGGTGAGCCGATAACCGCAGAACCAATAGAAAAATTGTCGGAAAATTCATCCGTAAAACTTGTAGACGGTGCATGGTTTGACCGTGCGGTGGTGTATCACATTTATCCGCTGGGATATTGCGGTGCACCGCAGTATAACGAGGGTGAAAAGACACAGGGAAGCCGCATTTTAAAGGTTCTGGATAGAATTGGGCATTTAAAGGCACTGGGGGTCAATACGATTTATTTCGGACCGGTATTTGAATCACTGTGGCACGGGTATGATACCTCGGATTATTACAGAACCGATTCGCGGCTAGGCAGTATGAAAGATTTTCAAAAAGTTTTCAGGGCATTAAAGGAAAATGGCTTTAAAATCGTGCTGGACGGTGTGTTTAACCATGTCGGCAGAGGTTTTGAACCGTTTCGGGACTTGCAGGAAAAAGGAGAAGCTTCCATATATAAAGACTGGTTCTGCAATGTGCATTTTGGCAGCAGTACACCACTGGGTGATGCATTTTCCTATGATACATGGCAGGGCAACTGGGAGTTAGTCAAGCTGAACCTGAAAAATAAGGCAGTAGTAGACCACCTGCTCGGTGCAGTAAAAATGTGGGTGGAAACCTTTGATATCGACGGACTGCGTCTTGATGCGGCAGACTGCATTGATAAAGAATTTTTCAAGCAGTTAAAGGTGTATACACAGGGATTAAAGAAAGATTTCTGGCTGATGGGCGAGATTATCCATGGTGATTATAAGATGTGGGCGAATCCCGATATGATGCATTCCGTGACGAATTATGAGTGCTGGAAGGGCATTTATTCAAGTCACAATGATAAAAATTATTTTGAAATCGCCCATTCCTTAAGACGTCAGTTTGCAAAGGGCGGTATTTACGAAAATCTGCGCCTGTACAATTTTTTAGATAACCACGATGTCAACCGCATTGCAAGTCTGCTTAAAAATCCGGCGGATTTGGAAAATGCGTATACCATGCTGTTTTGTATGCCGGGCATCCCATCCGTATATTACGGCAGTGAATGGGGCATTGCCGGAGTGAAAACAAGCGGAAAAGAAGCAGACCTGCCGGTTCGTCCGCCGATTGAAGAAGCGGAAGCGGCCAAGCGGGATACAAAGCTGGAAAAGCATATTGCGGCACTTGCCAGACTCAGACAGACGACCAATGCACTGGTTTACGGTGAATATGCCGATATTCTGGTTCGCAATGAACAGCTTGTGTTTGTCAGACAGTATAATAAGGAAGCGGTGATTGCGGCATTTAATATTGCGGATACAGCGGTGTCACTGGATTTTGAATGGCAGGGTGAAAAATATGCGGTTGAACTTGCACCGCATGACAGTCGTGTGATTGTAAAAGAATAAGAGGGGGAATTATGGGGACAGAAAAATGTCAGAAACGCGTCCTGGTTGTAGAGGATAATGAACTGAACCGGAAAATTGCCGCACAGGTGATTGAAGATGAGGGCATTTTAACGGAATGTGCCATCGACGGTCTGGAAGCGGTAAAAAAGGTCAGGGAAGCACCGGAGCATTATTTTGATTTGATTTTAATGGATGTCCAGATGCCGGGGTTAAACGGCTATCAGGCAGCAGAGCAGATAAGAGGTCTTGGAAGGTGCGATACCAGTGCTGTACCGATTCTTGCCATGACGGCATACACATTTCCGGAAGACTTGAAGCGGGCAGAACAGTCGGGAATGAGCGGATATATTGCGAAGCCGCTGGATATGGACGTTTTATATGAAAAGCTGGAGCAGTGGCTTGTGAAAATGTAGTGATATTTAATTAAACGTATTGTCATCATGGTAAATGTGTGATATAGTATTTAAAACTAGATGAGTTGGTTCACACATGCAGGAGGACAGTAATGGGTTATAAGATTTTAATTGACAGCTGTGGAGAGATTCCGCAGTCACTGATGAGTACAGGAGTTGTTGAAAATATTCCGCTGAGTATTATGGTGGAAGATGAAACAATTATAGATGATGAAACATTTGATCAGAAAAGTTTTCTGGAAAAGGTAGCAAAGAGCAAAAACTGCCCGAAGTCGGCATGTCCGTCACCGGAAGGCTATATGAAGGCATTTGAGTGTGAAGCGGACAGAATCTATGTTGTTACGCTTTCATCAAAATTAAGTGGTTCTTACAACAGCGCAGTGCTTGGCAAAAATCTCTATGAAGAAGAATACAGCGACAAACAGATTGTTGTACTTGATTCTAAATCGGCATCAGTCGGTCAGACCCTGATTGCCATGAAGATTGTAGAAGCAGAGGAGGCCGGACTGTCCTTTGAAGAAGTTATTGCAAAGGCAGAGCAGTTCCGTGAAGAAGAACACACCTATTTTGTACTGGAATCACTTGAAACACTGCGTAAGAACGGCAGATTAAGTAATTTAAAGGCACTGGCGGCAGATGTACTTAATATTAAGCCTGTTATGGGGGCTGATCCCGACGGCAATATTGTCCAGCTGGATAAGGCAAGAGGCATGAAAAAGGCACTCGATAAAATGGTAACACAGATGTTTAAGAATGTCGGCAATACGGAGGAAAAGGTACTTGCAATTTCACACTGCAACTGTCTGGAGCGGGCAGAATGGGTGAAAGAACTGGCACTTTCCAAAGGCACATTTAAGGATTGTTTTATTGTGGATACCCGCGGTATCAGCAGTCTGTATGCCAATGACGGCGGCATTATTATGGTTGTATAATGAAAATAAAACGAAAAAAGGTAGGGGCAGTATTTCTGCTTATAATTTTATGCAGTTTCTTTGTATCCGTGGCGGTAGAACCGTTTTGGTACGGGGAGAGCGTACAGGCGGACACAATGAACGCAGCACCACAACTGGCAGTGCAGACCGTGAGTTTAGAGCAGACGGCATTACAGATAAGGATAAATGCTACACTGCCGATATTTTTAGCTGCCGTGGCAGTGATTTTGGCGGCAGGCAGGCAGTCAGCCCGGTATTTTCCGAAACTGCGGCAGATACATACCGGGGACAGCCGGGAGATTATCTGCTATATTCATAAGACGGATGGAAAAAAGAAAAACGCTTCTATGTAAAAATCACAAAATCGTATTATAAAATACAGACATAGGAGTGTATATAATGAAATTTCATTTATCAAACCTGTTTAAAGGACGAAAGGCACTGGCAGAGCAGGAAGAAGCATCCGGGGAAATGAATATTTTAAAGGCAGGACTGCTGGAAAAGCCGGAAAGTGCCATTGCGCAGGCAAGACTGGCGGCAAAGCTGATGTTTGATGAAACAAAAGATGCGTCAATACTGGCTGCAGGGCTTCTAAAGGACTACGAAGAAAATGCCTATATGCAGATTAAAAAAAGTGAAGAAAAAGTAGATTTATATGAAGACCAGATTTGTAATTATCTGCTTGAGATTTCAAAAAGGAAGCTGACGACCGCTGAGAGCCAGCGTGTATCGGTTCTGTTACATACGGTAAATGACCTTGAAACAATCAGTGACTGTACCTGCAGTATCGGTCTGGCGTACCGGAATATGTATGAGAGAAATGCGGAATTTTCGCAGGAAGCCGCGCAGCAGCTTGAACTGGCGCAGCAGGCAGTGCGGGAAATGCTTGAAAAGACCCGGGCGATGTTTGACGATATCCGGCAGATTCAGGAAGTCTATGCGTATCATCAGGTCGTCAGTGAGCTGTTAGACCGGCTTCGTGAAAAACACATTGAACGGCTGAAAAGCAGCCGGTGTATGGTGGAGAGCGGGCTGGTACTGACAGACCTTATCAACTATTACGAAAGAATTGCCGTGCGCTGTCAGCGGATTGCAGGGTATCTGATGCAGGAGGGCAATGAGGCACTGAAAATCCACGGACATGAATACTGGTTTCCTGCAAAGGATTACCGGGAGTTATATGAAGGCTGCAGAGAACGGTATCTGGCAGAGGATTAGATTATTTGATTATTTGCGCAGGAGTTTTAACTCCTGCGCAGTTTTTATTGCCTGTTGCCGGTTCGTTGTATCTAATTTCTGAAAAATATTTTTGCAGTGAAACTTTACGGTATTGACAGAGATGTCCAGATAGTCAGCAATCTGGACATTACTTCGCCCGTCTGCAATCAGTGTCAGAACATGAAGTTCTGTCTGAGTAAGCGGTGTGAATTTTTCACAGCGTCTGCGCAGATAATCCGGATAAAGAAGTCCTATTTCCTTCGATAACGTAATAATCCGATCAAGATAGGCATCCTCAAGTCCGTGTGTTTTTCGGTAACTGCGAAGAAGCAGATACATTTGTTCACCTTCATCTGCAGCCAGTCTGTCAAAGCGGCGGCGTTTTATGATTGGAAGTGTCACATCCAGAAGCTGATAAGCACGGGTGTTTTGCTCAACTTGCATGGAAGATGGATACATATTATAATCAGTGGCATGAATATAGCGTCGGTCAGTCACATATTCTTGGAGATCAGTACTGGAGGGAGTCGAATCAGTATCCGACGGTTTATGTCGGCGGTCATGATGTGTGTTCTCTGTCACGGACGCACAGAAGATATTGTGTGGCAAGAACGTGTACATCGGCATGGTACCGCTATGAATTAAGTGTGTATAATATTTATCATCGTGACTGGTGTCACAGCATTGATTATGTGCAGACTGCTTATAATACATATGAGCTTCAGCCTTTGAACGCACTTGCACAGTATGCAAAGCAGGAAACACCGGTTTTTAATGCCGGTGATGCGGCAGGACAGAACTGTCAGGACCTTAAATGGTTAAAAGCAATCAATGAAAAGATAGATGCAAACCAATACTATGTATACGAAAGACATGATAATGGAGTAGTATATAATTATAAGACAGATAAAGTCTGGAAGCAGGTAGATAATCCGCTGAAAAATGGTTATCCGAGAGGTGTTACTACAATGGCATTTTTTCGGATTGCGAAGTAACACAATTATTTTACAAAAAAATCAGTGGACAAATAGAAAAAGTTTGGAATAATTCAGGATGAATCAGTGAAAAAATATTATAAATGGTAATTTTAATGTTGAAATTAAGTTCAAAAACAGATAAAATTGAACTTAAATAGTAAAGGCTGAACTTGATGGGTGGTAAAATGAGAAATTTTGATTATAAAAAACTGGCTGAAAAAAACTGGGATAATGAAATATTGCTTCTTTGTTCTAAAATTCATGAATATAAAGGCAGACAGGAGCTTTTTATAAGACAAAAACCTGCCCAGTTAGGCAGACTGATTGAGATTGCCAGAATTCAGAGTACAGAGGCATCAAACAGAATTGAGGGCATTGTAACGACAAGCACGCGCATAAAACAGCTTGTGGCAGAAAAGACTGCCCCCAAAAACAGAGATGAGAAAGAAATTCTTGGATACAGAGATGTTTTAAATACCATTCATGAAAGTCATGAGTATATTGATATTACACCGAATAACATATTACAGCTCCATAGGGATTTGCTTAAACATGCAGGCTTTTCATACGGAGGTTCTTTTAAAAATGTACAGAATTACATTAAGGAAACAAGACCGGACGGAACGGAGATTGTAAGATTTATGCCGCTTGCACCCTATGAAACACCGGGTGCGGTTGAGGCAATTTGCAGGAGTTTTGTAGAAACAGCGGCACTTGAAATTGTCGACCCGCTTATCTTAATTCCGGCGTTTATTTGTGATTTTTTGTGCATTCATCCATTTAATGACGGAAACGGCAGAATGAGCCGTCTGTTGACACTCCTTCTTTTATACAAATGCGGGTATGAAGTGGGAAAGTATATTAGTATTGAAAAGCAGATTGAGAAGACAAAAGATGTGTATTATGATGTGCTTCAGAAAATAGATTACGGTTGGCATGAAGAAGAAAATGATGTAACACCGTTTATCAAGTATAATCTGAAAATGATTCTTGCTTCGTATATTGAATTTGAAGAAAGAGTCGGTGTAATGGATAATTCGGGATTAAAGAGTTCTGCATATGATATTGTAAAGGCATATGCAGACAATAAACTGGGAAAATTCACGTCAGCCGATGTGCTTGCAAACTGTCCGACAGTAGGAAGAACTTCTGTATTTAATGCGCTAAAGAAATTAACAGAAGAAGGATATATACAAAAACACGGAGAAAGAAGGCATACATTTTATGTAAAGACATCAAAATCCCCGTGGTAAGTCCAAACAGATAAAATTAAGTTCAAAAGTTTATAGAATATATTCAGTCCTCATTGTGAAGTCGTCTGCGAGTTTTGCGGTATTTGGCAGGAATCTTTTTAAGCGGTATGGTTTCGGGTGCATGGGTTGAACCTGCTTCTTTGGCGGTTTCATAATACCAGCACTTGTAATCAAGTGTATCAAGAGTTTCCTGAAGCTCTGCCATCTGCGCACGCAGGATTTCACGCTGCTTATAAAATAATTCAAGGCGCTGTTCAATCGTTTCATCGCCCTGTAAAGCAAGATTGATGTACTTCCGGATATCTTTTAAAGACATACCGGCTTTTTTTAAACAGCTGATGATTTTTAACCAGCCGTAGTCGGATTCCTGAAACATACGGATTCCGCCCGGAGAGCGCTCGACAAAGGGAAGCAGCCCCTCTTTATCGTAGTAGCGCAGTGTTGAAGCCGGAACATCAAGCATTTTTGCCATTTCACCAACAGTATAAATCATAATAATCCTCATTTCTGAGCGACTTTGTCGTGAAGTTGCGATGAGAAATTCGCGCAGGCGATTTCTCATCTGCCATCATAGCGATTTGTTTTTGCTCAGAAACAAATCGCTGTGCGAAAAATCAGCACATCAGTGTGATTTTTCACACGAACCTCCATTCCGCAGCCATTTTAATGCCGTCTGAATAACTTAAAGATAACTTTAACTTTAAAGATAGTATATCGTGCAGAAAAGATAACGTCAAGAAGGAAAATAAAAAATTTCATGTTGATTTTACATACTTTTCATACAAAAAGGATAGCGGGTCAGACCGTTTCCCATTTACAATGAATGTAAAGGGAGGCGGTTTTTTGACATTTGAAGAAATAAAAAATAATGAAGAAATCAATGAATTTATAAATAAGGGAAATTATAATCTGGGACTTTTGGGATATACTGACCATTCACAGATTCACTGTTCCATTGTAGCTGATACAGCGGCGATGATTCTAAAAAAATTTGGATATTCTGAGCATGACATAGAACTGGCAAAGATTGCAGGGTATATGCATGATATCGGAAATGCAATTAACAGGACACATCATGCAGAATATGGAGGGTTACTTGCTGATGGAATATTGAAAAAAACGGACATGAACATTAAGGACAGAATAACGATTGTTTCAGCAATTTCTAATCATGATGAATCGACAGGAGGTGCGGTTGATTTAGTTTCAGCGGCACTTATTATTGCTGATAAGACAGATGTTAGGCGTGACAGGGTAAGGAGCGAAAAGGGAAAGGCTGCATTTGATATACATGACAGGGTTAATTATGCGGTCACTCAGCATAAATTGAAAGTTAATGTAGATAAGAAAACAATTTCACTTAATCTGCAGATTGATACAAAGATATGTTCAATGTATGAGTATTTTGAAATATTTCTTGGAAGAATGATGATGTGCAGAGGTGCAGCGGATATGCTTGGGGCAACGTTTAAGCTTATGGCAAATGGTTCAAAGGTGTTGTAATAATTATTTGGTAGTACATCATATGACAAAATATATATAGGACGTGCAAATGTATCAAGTGATGAAGCATTTGGCTTTCTTCCTGGAGAACTTGAAGATAAGACAAGACCATTGCTGGGCTGTTTTTATTCAAATCTTGAGGATTTACTTAGGAAGGGAAATCATGAAGAGGATGCACAGATACAGATGCAGATAGATGATATGATGGAAACGGGATTATTGAGGGGATTCCCATTAGCTTATATAAGTGGAATGAGCATAAAAAACAGTTTTATAATATGTGATGAAGCACAGAATATAGGCAGGTCCCTTATAAGGGATATTGTTACACGGTGTGGTCAAGGTTCAAAATTAGTAGTTCTTGGTGATACGAATCAGATTGATGTTCCGTTTCTGGATAAAACAAATTCAGGACTTACATATCTTGCGCATAATATGAAGGGAAGTACTAAATGTGCACAGATAACATTTACAGAGAAAGAATATGTTCGTAGTGCACTTGCAACAGAGGCACTCAGCAGATTGGATTAGAAGTCTGCTGAGGGCAGTATTCTGTATTAAAGAAAAACAGTTGGAAATAAAAAAATATAGGAATATTGGCATAAAAATATAAGCGGTCGTAATCGAAAATATTTGTGTTATAATTTGTTTTATGATAAAATATTATTAGAAATAAATTTGTAAAAATATAAGGATACAAGATTTGAAGTCTAATATGAATACTGTTGCAGTTTGGTTGTATTTAAGGAAATAAGCTATAAATACAACTTTTTTAATTGTAATTTTAACCAGATTGTTGAATGCTGTGTTTTTGTTGAATCCGGCAGGACGGTGAAAAAATATGATAGTATTTAAACACATTACGAAAAGGGAAAAAAGCTAATTAACATTTGGAATTGGATTTTGGGATAATAAGTCATGTATAGTGAGGGAAAATGATAAGTATTAATAGGGTGACATTTAATTATAGAAAGAATAGTAAAAGTATTCTTAATAATATTAATCTGGAAATTAAAGACAAAGAAATATTTGGCATATTAGGACCGTCTGGGGCAGGAAAGACAACATTAATAAAGCTGATAACGGGACAACTGGATTCTCAAAATGGAGAAATATTAGTTGATGGGTGTAAGCCGGATGTTCATAACAGGGAATTTAACCGGAAGTTTGGAATTATGATGGATGGTCTGGGATTATATGAACGGTTGACGTGTTATGAAAATGTTTTGCTTTTTGCCAGAATATATAATGTTATCGATTCATATGTTGTTGATGTGTTGAAACAGGTTGGACTTGGGGAACATCTTAACAAGACGGTTAATAAGCTTTCTACAGGTATGAAGCAGAGAGTTTTGCTTGCCAGGGCAATTATACATTCGCCAGCTATTTTAGTATTAGATGAACCTACAAGTGGACTTGATCCGGTAACTGCTGATGAGATTCACAAGATAATAAAAGAAATAAGACACATGGGAACAACGGTATTGCTCACAACACATAATATGAATGAGGCGGATAAGCTGTGTAATAGAATTGCGTTGTTAAATAAAGGCGGGATTATAGAGTGCAATGAACCTGAAGCAATAAAAAGAAAGTACTTTAAAAGTGGAAGCGTGTGTATTCATACAAAAAATGAAAAAGATATTTATCTGGATTTAGAAAAACAAAAATCAGAGTTAATAAATCTTATTCATAGCGGAGATATCGAAACGATTCATTCGCAGGAACCGTGTTTAGAGGATATATTTATTAATTTGACGGGGGAAAAGATAAATGATAAATAGTTTAAGAGTCATAAGAGCAATGATTAATAAGGAAAAGACGGATATTTTAAGAAATAAAAAAATGCTTATTATTATGTTTATTTTTCCTGTAATTTATTTATTCATTACTTTTGCAGGCATAGAAGAATTTAAGGGAGACGGTTCGGCTTTTGTATTAATGCATTCTATCATGGTTCCAATACAGATAATAGCATCAATCGTAGCAGAGGAAAAGGAAAAAGGAACTTTTAAGATGTTGATGATGTCAGGCGTCAGAGCATTTGAATATATTATAGGCATAATGGTTATTGTAATGATGTTTCTGGTATTTGGAATGGTTATATTTGATCAGACCGGAGCAACAAAAAACAGTGATACTTTTGAAGCTGTTATAGTCAATATGATTGCTTTTATATTGTCTATGATGATTGGTTTTATTATTGGAGTTATATCAGACAATCAGGTAAGTGTAGGAGCGGTGAGTTTACCGGTAACTTTAATTATATTTTTTATGCCTATTGTGGGAATGTTTAATGAGAAATATGAATTCCTCGGAAAATATTTGTATAGTGGTGTACTTTTTAAAATTTTAAATGGTGCACATTGTAATTTGGAGAATATTATAATTTTGTCAATAAATACAATTGTGTTAATTGTGATAGGATTTGCAATTGCGAATCCAGTAAAGATAATAAAGGAATAGATGAATTAAAACCGATAACAATAATCTTTAAATTTATTGTTTATATAAGATACATCTTAAATTATAAAAATTCATACTAGAAATATTATATATATGTATTGACTTTTGTATATACTATGTATATCATTTTTAGGAGAATACTATGCAAACTATATTACAGGAAACTAAAATAAACACATTCATCATAAAAACTGCCGTAAGACAGTGGAAAAATGATTATTGAAAAATCAGTAAATCGAAATACCTGAATTTAAAGAATATTAACTTTATGGAGTCATAATGAGAAAAAAGGTAATTACATCGGCTGTAATAATTTTAATCTTATCAATTATATTATTACTAATAAATCATTATAAAGGACACAATTCGATCGCAGCACCTGAGATTACGCTTGTTTATGCGGAAAATCAGGTTGAGGATTATCCGACGACAAAGGGTGCTTACGAATTTGCACGCCTTGTTAATGAAAGAACGAACGGAAGAATTAAGATTGTTGTAAAATGCAATGGAGAACTGGGGGATGAAAAGTCAGTTATTGAACAGCTAAAGTTTGGAGGAATTGATTTTTCGAGAGTATCCATATCATCTATATCCGATGATATTCCGGCATTAAAAGTAATCCAGATGCCGTTTTTATATTCAGATGCACAGGAAATGCTGGATGTATTGAATGGAAAAGAGGGAATGCAGTTCGTAGATGCAGTCCGGGAAAGTAATCTTGGTGTAAGAGCATTATCATGGTATGATGCAGGCGCACGAAGTTTTTATTCTGTAAAGCCGGTTACGGCAATACAGGATTTGCAGGGTTTAAATATAAGAGTACAGGAATCAGAGCTTATGTCAGAAACGATAGAAATGCTTGGCGCGAATCCGGTGAAAATGACCTATTCAGAAGTTTATAAGGGGCTTCAGACCGGAAAAATAGATGGGGCAGAAAACAGTCTTGTGACATATACCTATTCTAAACATTATGAACAGGCTAAGTACTGTCTGATTGATGAGCATACAAGAATTCCGGAAGTGCAGCTAATATCCCGGTATACATGGGATAAATTATCAGATGAAGACAAGGCAATTATATCAGAATGTGCGAAAGAATCGGCTGTTTATGAAAGAGATATTTGGAAGAATACAGAGGAAGCTGCGGTAAAGATGATTGAAGATAAAGATATAACGGTAACGAAAGTGAGTGATGAAGAAAAGCAGAATCTAAGAGAAAAGCTGCAGCCTATATATGATAAATATTGTTCAAACTATATTGATATAATTAAAGAAATTGAAAAAAATCAGGAGTGACTATGTCTTTAAAAAGAAAATTCCAATATGTATATACAATAAGCAGTGCGGTGATTGCAGCAGCACTTGTACTGGGAATATTGCTTTCTGTAAAAGGAATGGACATGCTGACCAATACCCTGGATAATAATGAAAAAGCAATAGAACTGTATAGAGCTGTAACGAAGGAACATAATACATTAAAATTATATTTCGAGGATGCACAGACAATATTGCCTGAACAGATTGATGAAGTCAGGAATGATACAAAAAGGATTCTGAAAAAAATCCCGGCAGATTATAATGGTATGAATGAGGAGCAGTATATTGTTATCCAGTCTATACATAATACATATGACAGCTATGATACGATATACCGCAGTATTACAGAGTCGAATCTTAGTGAAAAAGAGTATAGAAATGCGATAGACAACTGTTATAAAGCACAGAATTACTTGGAAGATTATGTGAAAAAATATGAAAGCATAACCGTATCGTTAGGAAATGAGCAGTATAACGGGCAGAAAAAGCTATTTTATATAATACCGGTGATCTGTATTATTATTGCATTTGTAGTAATTGTATTGTTTATATGGATAAGGCTTTTTATGAGCCGGAGCATCGTAAAACCAATTTTAATGCTGTCGGATGAAGCGAGAAGAATAAGCATGAATGATTATTCCGGTGATGATATCATAATAAAAGGTGATGATGAAATATCACTTCTGATTAAGGAATTCACAGAGATGAAACATTCAACAAAGAATTATATCGTTACGCTTAAAGAAAAACATAAAGTTGAACAGCAGCTTGAGCATATGCGTTTTGAAATGCTCAAAAACCAGATTAATCCACATTTTCTTTTTAATACATTAAATCTGATTGCAGGAACGGCAGAAATTGAAGATGCCGTAACAACGGAAAAGATGATAAATACGTTGAGCCGTCTTTTCAGATATAATCTTAAAACGCAGACTTCCATTATGCCGTTGGAGCAGGAAGTAAAAATAATGGATGATTATATGTATTTACAGCAGATGAGATTCGGGCAAAGAATAAAATATATGTGTGATGTTGATAAAGAATGTATGGATGAGCTTGTACCGGCATTTGTCTTACAGCCGCTTATTGAAAATGCAATCATACACGGCTTGTCCTCCTCATCTAAAGGTGGTCTTATCTATGTAAGATGTTTTAAGAAAGAGGATAAAATGTGGCTGTCCGTTGCAGATACGGGGATTGGAATAGAAAGAGATAAATTGGAAAATATCAGAAGATATATTGATAATATATTTTTATCTCCGGATACCAAACCGGCTGCAGCTGCTGAAAATGACAATAAAAGTGATGCGGATAACGGAATAAAGAGAAAAACCGTAGGAGTTGGCATAGGAAATATTGCGTACAGAATAAAAGGCATGTACAATAACAGCGGTATCAAAATTTATAGTGTAAAAGAACGCGGAACAGTGATACAGATATTTTTTGATAACTATAGTAAATGATATTCGGTGGGGAAAGATGGATGTATAGGGTATTATTAGTTGATGATGAACAGATTGAACGTATGGCGCTGGCTAAAAAAATAGACAGATATTACGGAGATAAAGTGGATATATATCATGCCGTAAACGGAAGAGAAGCGGTTGCCATGTGCGGCGAACAAAAGAATGATATTGTTATTATGGATATATCTATGCCTGAAATGAATGGTGTAATGGCGGCGAAATATATAAGAAAAATGGATGATGAGTGTTCAATCATATTCCTGAGTGCGTATGATGACTTTGAATATGCAAGAAATGCAATTAAAGTCAGAGCTTTGGATTATCTGTTAAAACCCTGCGATATGAATGATTTGCTGGCAGTGATGGATACGGCATTACAAAAGCTTGATAAAGAAAATGTTTTTAATGGAAATAGTATCTCTGGGAAAGAGCAGAATAAAGAAACAGAAATATGCGGAAGCAACGCTAATAATGTCAGAGAAAACAGACCCAAAAGAACAGATAATGTAAGGAATTCTGATGAGCAGACAACAATAAAATACTTAAAAGAGTATGTGGAAAATAATTATATATATGATATATCCATGCAGGAAGCCGCAGAAGAAATGGGATATTCAGATGCGTATTTCAGCAAATTGTTTAAACAATATTTTAATCAGAATTTTACGGCATATCTTACAGAGTATAGAATAAAAAAAGCAAAGGAACTGCTTAGCAATACCAATTATAGCATTAAAGACATAAGCAGAATGGTAGGATACACGGATTCCAATTATTTTGCCAAAATATTTAAACGGTTAGTCGGCGAAATTCCTTCAAAGTATCGTGAAAATTTAACAGAAAATGAATGAAAAGCACAGCTCTTTCCGGATGTCATTAGATAAATAGGACTTCCGGTGGGGCTGTTTTTATTTTGTATATAGTAAAACTGCACAATATAATTGTGTATAAACTGTGAAATATATCATGTTATGACAAAAAAATCTCCTCCAATGACAAACATTTACGGTATTAAAACCAAAACGATGCTTTTATTATATAAATATAGAATAAAACCGGTTATAAAGCAGAGGTTATTTAGTAATTTGGCTTTAATAGGTGTCAAAAACAAAAGGAGGAAACAGATGATTAAAACAATAATGAAACGATGTGCTGTACTGATGTTATGTATGGTTATGACCGTTGGATTATTTGGCTGTAATCTGTCAGTAAATAATGGAAAACGTATCGTAAGAATAGCGATAGCACAGTCGGAAACACATCCGGAATACCTGGGACTTGTTGCATTTAAAGAATACGTTGAGGAAAGACTGGGGGACAAATATGAAGTACAGATTTTTCCAAACGAATTATTGGGTTCGATACAGAAAACAATAGAGCTTACACAGACAGGAGCGATTGATTTCGCAGTTGCAGGTACAGCGAATCTTGAAACATTTGCAGATGTATATGAAGTGTTTAGTATGCCATATCTTTTCGATTCAGTTGAAAGCTATAAGGCAGTAATGCAGGATACGGATTATATGGAAAATGTATATGAATCAACAGATTCTTCCGGTTTCAGAGTCCTTACATGGTACAATGCCGGAACAAGAAATTTTTATGGTAAAAAAGCGATAAATACACCGGCAGACCTTTCGGGAATGAAGATCAGAGTACAGCAAAGTCCCGCCAGTGTAGCCATGATGCAGGCATTTGGAGCGGCGGCTTCTCCGATGAGTTTCGGTGAAGTATATACAGCAATCCAGCAGGGCGTAATAGATGGGGCTGAAAATAATGAGCTTGCATTAACGAATAATAAACACGGTGAGGTTGCCAAGTATTACACGTATAATATGCACCAGATTATACCGGATATGCTTGTTGGAAATCTGAAATTTATTCAGGGACTTGATGAGGATGAATTAAAGGTGTTTAAGGAAGCAGCCTTAAAGTCTACAGAGGTTGAACTTACAGAGTGGGACAAGTGCGTTGAGGAAGCTAAAAATACAGCCCATAACGAGATGGGTGTGGAATTTATATATCCGGACATTACACTTTTTAAAGATAAAGTTAAAAATATGCAGCAGGATATGATTCAGAAAAATCCTTCGATTGTTGATATATACAATCATATTCAGGAAGTAAATAAACGCATAGGGGAGGAAAAGTAATGGCTATATTAGATAATATAAGAAATGTCATGAATAAAGTAATCAGAATTATATGTATAGTACTTTTTGCATTTATGGTTATTATTGGAACGTACCAGATACTTGTAAGATACATTTTCAATAGTCCAAGTACTGTATCGGAAGAACTTCTGACGTATTCATTTACGTGGATGTCTTTATTTGCAGCCGCCTATGTGTCTGGAAAAAGAGAACATATGAGAATGGGATTTCTTGCAGATAAGTTAAGTGGAAAGAATTTAACAATACTTAATGTTGTAATTGAAATTATAACAATTGCATTTGCATTGATAGTAATGGTCTATGGAGGTATATCCATTACAAGTCTGTCGATGACTCAGAAGACAGCATCTCTTGGTATTCCAATGGGATATATATATATTGTTATTCCCATAACAGGAATTGTTATTGCAGTGTATGGCATATTAAATGTGACAGATCTTATCAGGAAAGGAGAAAATGTATGAATATAGCATGGTTATCAGGTCTTATTATATTAGTGATTCTTGTTATAATGCTTATAGCAGGAGCGCCGATTGCAATATCACTTGCAGTTTCATCAATATGTGCAATCCTTCCGGTATTGTCAACCGAACCGGCACTTGTAACCGGTGCGCAGAGAATATTTTCGGGAATATCAGTATTTAATCTGATAGCGATTCCATTTTTTATTCTTGCCGGTAACATCATGAATAAAGGTGGAATTGCCATAAAACTTATTAACTTTGCAAAGATATTTACAGGAAGAATACCGGGTTCGCTTGCACATACAAATGTTGTGGCAAATATGCTTTTTGGTGCGATATCAGGTTCGGGTACGGCAGCAGCTTCGGCAATGGGGGCTATTATAGGACCGGTTGAAGAAGAAGAAGGGTATGATAAGAATTTTTCAGCAGCCGTAAATATCGCCACAGCACCGACAGGCTTGTTGATACCACCTAGCAATGTAATGATTACATTTGCGATGGTCAGCGGTGGAACTTCAATAGCCGCGCTTTTTATGGCAGGTTATATTCCGGGGATTCTCTGGGGACTTGCATGTATGGTAGTAATCTATATATATGCAAAGAAAAGAGGATATACAAGCAGTAAACGATATGCACTCAAGGAAAAGACTAAAATAATACTTGAAGCATTGCCGTGTCTTCTTATGATTATTATCGTTATCGGCGGTATTATTGGTGGTATTTTCACGGCAACCGAGGGTGCAGTCGTTGCAGTTGTATATAGTCTTATACTTTCACTTGTATTTTATAAGTCTATTAAAGTAAGTGAACTTCCTAAGCTTCTTATGGACAGCGCAGAAATGACAGGAATCATCATATTCCTTATCGGTGTATCAAGCATAATGTCATGGGTTATGGCATTTACAGGCATACCGGCAGCGATATCGGGAGTAATGCTTGGTATCAGCAGTAACAAGTATGTTATTCTGCTCATAATAAATGTTATTCTTCTTATTGTCGGAACATTTATGGATATGACACCTGCCTGCCTTATATTCACCCCAATCTTCCTTCCGATATGCCAGGCAGTCGGTATGAATACCATTCATTTCGGTATTATGATGATATTCAACTTATGTATCGGAACAATCACACCTCCGGTTGGAACAACGCTTTTCGTAGGTGTTAAGGTCGGTAAGACAAAGATAGAAGATGTTATAAAGCCTTTGCTTTATTATTTTGCGGCAATATTTATTGTCCTTTTACTTGTAACTTATATACCGGCTATTTCATTATGGCTTCCGGGATTATTGGGTTATGTAAAGTAGTGCTTATGTAAAATATCCCCATTCACAGAGTTTATATAATCTGTGAATGGGGATGTTTTTTATATGGAGATTTTCAATAATTTAAAATAAATTCTTTATATAAATATGCGGATAAATGTTTTCCACAAGAGACAAAGTGTGGAAATTGTGATATGATAAGTATAGAAAATATTGTAATTTGGTAATAAGCTGGCTTAGAATGGGGGTTCATATGATAAACAGACAAAAGCTGTCCGCGGCGCTAGAGGAATATAAAAAAGATTTTGACAGTGAGTGGCAGGATGAAAAATATAAGTGGCAGGCAGTAAAATGCTTTCAGGATAACTGGGATATTCATGCAGTGGATTTTGCATCAATGCTTGCAAAATCACTGAAAAAAACGGCAAATTTATTGACCTCAATGAATAATTTTCCGAAAAATATGATAATACAGTATGCAGAGCAAGAAGCGGAAACGGTCAGGGCGATGTTTCTGCGCCTTTATGATGAATCCAAGGAAGTGACGGGACGCATTTTGCGGTTCCAGTCCGATGCACAGGAACTTTGTGAACGTTTATCGCCGGAAACTGTCCAACACTATCAGCGGCCTATGGCAATTACGGCATATCTGTGGCTTAAATACCCGCAAAAATATGAAATGTATAAATATAGTGTCAGCAAGGCGGCGGCAGAATACCTTGAAAATCCGTACAAGCCGGTAAAAGGGCATACTGTGGAAAATATCAAAGAAAATACTAAAATGATTGATGAAATTCAAAAGGCTGTAATACAGGATACGGAACTGACGGCGATGTATGAAGCGAAGCTTGATACAGAGTGCTGCCCGGACAAAAGTTACAGAATGATTGCCGCAGATGTTTTATACTATATAGCAGGCAGGCTTTCCAAAAAGGAAAAGCAGGCACAGGAAAAATGGATTGGTACAGATTATAATCCGGGGATATCAGCAGAAAAATGGGAAGAATTGTTTGAAAATGAGAAAATTTTTAATCAGACGAGCTGGGAAATTTTATACCGTTTTTTGGATTACGGCGGCATGGCAACGTGTAAGCAGCTTGTTGTTCAATACGGGGAAACCGCCAATTTTTACAACAGCGGGGCAACGGCACTGGCAAAAAGAGTGTCAGAGTATCTGAATCTGGATACAGAACAAAGGGAAAAAGACGGGACAAAGCGGTACTGGACCATTCTTTTTGTCGGAAGAAATGCGGAAAGCAGCGCGGACGGTGTCTTTGTCTGGAAACTGCGTGACGAATTAAAGGCGGCACTTAGAAATGTGGATTTTTCAGACACGCAGTTATATGCGGAACGCTCCGATATGGATACAAACGGTACCAACTACTGGTGGCTCAATGCCAATCCGAAAATTTGGAGCTTTGCGGATATTGATGTGGGTGAAGAACAAAATTACACCATGTACAACGAGAACGGCAATAAGAGAAGAATTTTTCAAAATTTTCTGGCAGCAAAGGAGGGCGATGTTATTATCGGATATGAGTCGTATCCGGTCAAAAAAATCGTTGCACTGTGCAGGATTACAAAATGCAATGATGGCGAAAATCTGTATTTTGAAAAAACGCAAGAACTGACGGCGCCGATTGATTATGCAGTGTTGAAAGAAGCGCCGCAGCTTGAGAAAATGGAATATTTTACGAATCCGCAGGGAAGCTTATTTAAGCTGACAAAGGGAGAATACCATTTTATTATGGATATAATCCGTGAGGAAAATCAGAAAAATCCGATTGCCGTCGGTGAAAAACTCACACCGTATACCAAGGACGATTTTTTGTCAGAGGTTTATATGACATCGGAAAAATATGATGCATTAAAAGGACTGCTGTATAACAAAAAGAATATTATTCTGCAGGGTGCGCCGGGGGTCGGAAAAACATTTGCGGCGAAAAGACTGGCATATTCGGTCATGGGTGAAAAAGACGATTCAAGAGTGGAACTGATACAGCTTCATCAGAATTATTCCTATGAAGATTTTATTATTGGCTATAAGCCGTCAGGACAGGGGTATGAACTGCAGACAGGCATTTTTTATAAATTCTGTCAGAAGGCGGCAAATAATCCGGAAAAACCGTACTTTTTCATTATTGATGAAATTAACCGTGGAAATATGAGTAAGATTTTCGGGGAACTGCTCATGCTGATTGAAAAGGATTACAGAGGGAAAAAGCTGACACTGGCATACAGCGGCAAACCGTTTTCCGTGCCGAAAAACATTTATATTATAGGTATGATGAATACGGCGGACCGCAGCCTGGCGCTGATTGATTATGCACTGAGAAGAAGATTTAGCTTTTTTGCGATGGAGCCGGGTTTTGAGTCGGAGGGATTTCAGGCATATGTGAAAAAGCTTGACAACGATATATTTGCGGCATTGATTGAAAAGATACAGGAGTTAAACCGCGAGATTACAAAAGATGCATCACTTGGGGCAGGTTTTTGTATCGGACACAGCTATTTCTGCGGACAGGAGGAGTGCAGTCAGGCATGGATGCAGTTGGTTGTGGAGTATGACATTTTACCAATGCTGGAGGAATACTGGTTTGATGAGCCGGCTAAAATACAGAAATGGCAGAATGTGTTAAGAGGGGTATTCGATGACGAATGATAAGGGCATTTTAATCAAAAATATTTATTATATGCTGACTTATGCGTTCCAGACCCTGCGGCGGTCTGATTTTGACACGGTAGCGGCGGAGAAATTTGAAAATATCCACGACCTGTTTGCCGCAATTCTGGGAAAGGGCGTGGCATATCAGCTAAAGCAGGGATTATACAAAGAGTATATCCTGCAAACAGAGGAACGGACAGCACTCCGGGGAAAGTTAAATCTACAGGAAACGATGAAAAACCGGATACGCCAGCGGCAGAAGCTGTTCTGTGAGTATGATGAACTCTCGGAAAATAACCTGCTTAATCAGAGTTTAAAAACAACCATGCTCATACTGCTTCGCCATGGAAATGTAAAGCCGCAGAGAAAGGCACTGTTAAAAAAGAATCTGCTGTTATTTGAAAATGTGGATACCGTTTCTATAAAGCAGGTCCGTTTGGAAAAACTGCGGTATCAGCGGAATAACCAGAATTACAGAATGTTAATAAATATCTGTTATCTGGTAGCAGACGGACTGCTCCTTTCAACGGAAAAAGGAGAGGTAAAGCTGGCGGAATTTTTGGATGAACAGGCGCTGCACCGTTTGTATGAAAAATTTATTTTGGAATATTACCGGTACCATCACCCGGAATACCGGGCGAATCCCGATGTGATTCCGTGGAATGTTGATGACGGTGTGACAGCACATCTTCCGAATATGAACACGGATATTACATTAAAATCAGGGGAAAAGACCTTGATTATCGATGCAAAATATTATGCCCATACGATGCAGACGGTGTATGATATAGAAAAAATCCGCTCAGATCACCTGTATCAGATATTTGCATATGTAAAAAATCTTGATAAAGAAAATACAGGGACGGTGGCGGGGATGATTTTATATGCAAAGACACAGGAGGAAATAATACCGGGGAATCGGTACGTAATGGGCGGTAATATTATCTGGGTGCGGACACTGGATTTGAATCAGCCGTTTACACAGATTGCGGGACAGCTTGAAAAAATCGCAGAGGATTATTTTGGGGGAAATGTAATGGAACAGAATGCGGATCCCATAATAAGGGGGTAAAACAGATGCAGTATTTTAAGTTACAAATCGGATGTATGCTGATCGTGCTTTACGTGGCATTTATTTATATCCGTGAGAAGTATGAATATAAAGTAAAGCAGAAAGAGCCGGTATTTGAACTGCTTTTGATTACGGGAATCCTAAGCATTGCATTTGATGGGGCAACGGCATATACCGTAAATTATCTTGATAAAGTACCTGGGCTTGTCAATGATGTGCTTCATGCCTGCTTTTTGTGCGGACTGGATACACTGTCATTTGTAATATTTTTATATATGTACGATATAACAAGAGGAGTGCCAAAAAGCAGAAAAATAAAGACATTAATCATACTGCCGCTGGCAATATGCATTGCAGTAGTGATTCTGTTTATGCCACAGCTGGAGTACCGTTCCGGCAGAATTACCAATTATTCCATGGGAATTTCTGCGTATACCTGTTTTATTATGGTCGCTGTTTATATGCTGGGAACGGTCATTCTTCTGGTAAAAGGCTGGAGAAATATGGGACATCATAAGCTGATTACGCTGACGACCTGTATTGCGGCGGCAAATGTGGTGACGATTTATCAGATGATTTATCCTGAATCGCTCATATCCTGTCTGGTGCCGACATTTGTCATTATCGGTTCTTATCTGAATGTTGAAAATCCGCTGTTTACAAAGCTGCAGGCGCACAACCGTGAAATGGTCATGGGCTTTGCAACATTGGTGGAAAACAGGGATGGCAGTACAGGAGGGCATATCCGCAGAACAACGACATATGTAAAGCTTCTGGCAGAAGAACTGCAGAAAAGGGGAATGTATAAAGAACAGCTGACACAGGATTACATAGAAAATCTTACCATAGCCGCGCCAATGCACGATGTTGGAAAGATTGCCATACCGGATGCTATTTTACAAAAACCGGGCAGGCTCACAGATGAAGAATTTGCCATTATGAGAACGCATGCGGAAAAAGGCGGAGAAATCATAAAAGAAACGTTTGGACATATCGGTGACGGTGAATATGAAAAAATGGCATATGAGGTTGCAAGGTATCATCATGAAAAATGGAATGGAAAAGGGTATCCGCAGGGGCTGACCGGAGAGGATATTCCGTTATGTGCAAGGATTATGTCGGTAGCAGATGTATTTGATGCGGTTTCAGCCAAAAGATGTTACAGGGATGCGATGCCGTTAGAACAGTGCTTTGAGATTATTGAAAAGGGCAGCGGACAGGATTTTGACCCTGACATTGCGGAAGTATTTTTGGATATGAGAGAACGGATTGGGCAGGTAGTGGGGGCAATCTGATGGATTCACCCACGGATAATAACGGTACTGCTTTTTTGGAGTTCTAATATTGACATGGATTGGCAGCCGGTTGTATGCTTATAAATATCAGAAAACAGACATGGATATTTGCAAAAAGAAATAAAAGGACAGGTTATACGATGAGCGGATTTGATAAAATGAATAAAAAACTGCTGGCTTCACAGGTAGAAGATGCATTAATGGACGATATTTTAAATAAGCCGGTTCCGATTGGGGAAAAAATTCCGAATGAATATGAACTGGCAGAAATGTACGGTGTAGGGAGAAGCACAATCCGTGAAACAGTAAAAAGTCTGGTATCCAAGGGCATTTTAGAGGTGCGGCAGGGTTCGGGAACGTATGTTATCGGAACAGATACACTGGAAAATGATCCACTGGGTTTTTCTAAATATGAAGATAAGTATAAGCTGGCACTGGAGCTGTTTGAAGTCCGCTTAATGCTGGAACCGGAGATTGCTGCGCTCGCCGCCCAGAAAGCGACAGAGCAGGATAAAGAAGAAATTGTGCGGCTGTGTGATGAGGTGGAGAATTTCTATCGTGCCGGAAAAAATCATACAAAAAAAGATCAGGCATTTCATGCGGCGATTGCAAAGGCAAGTGGTAACAGTGTGGTAGAGTCACTGATGCCGACAATTCACACGGCGATTATTACATTCGTCAATCTGACCTATCACAAGCTGATGGAAGAGACAATCCAGACACACAGGGCGGTTACGGAAGCAATTGTGCAGGGCGATTCAGTCGGCGCAAAATGTGCCATGATTATGCACCTGACCTATAACCGGCAGATGTTGGTGAAAATGATGCAGGAGCGCAAAGCAGGCAATAAAACAGACGATAATAAAGAATAATAAAAACAATAAATCGGTTGGTAAACAGCAGGGAAAACGAGAGGAAAAATTTGTAAAAAACATCAGACAATTTATGCAGGCAATGTTAAAATATGGAATTATAAAATGAATAGTTGTGCAAAAATCACAAAAAAAAGACGGATTACAACGGTTAATCCGTCTTTTTTTAGTACAAAAAACGAAAATAAAATAAATACATCGGATGTATTGACATTTGTACAAACAAAATATAGAATAAAATCAACAAATACATCAGACGTCTTATGAATGTTATTCGTTGTTTTACACAACGCAATGCATTACTAATTAAAATGAAAGTTTCAAACAGGCGGAAAAGGTATGATGTTTTACGGAATACGGCTTCCGCGGAAATGGAGGGTATTATGGACCAAACAACAAGATTGATTCTCGCGGCGGTAGTGGGAATGATTTTATTGCTCGTTCTCATTATCAAATTTAAGATTCATGCAATGCTGTCAATTCTGATTGGCGCAATTACAATCGGTCTGATTGCAGGAATGCCGTTTTCACAGATTGTTACGGCAGTCAATGACGGTATCGGTAACACATTAAAGGGGATAGCCCTGTTAGTAGGTTTAGGAAGCATGTTCGGTGCAATTCTTGAAACATCGGGCGGCGCACAGACACTTGCCGTTACAATGGTCAACAGGTTTGGCGATAAAAAAGCGGCATGGGCGCTGGGTATTACAGGACTGGTTATTGCAATGCCGGTATTCTTTGATGCAGGACTGATTATTCTGATTCCACTGGCATTTTCGCTGGCAAAAAGAACAAAACGTTCCACACTTTATTATGTTATTCCGTTATTGGCAGGACTTGCCGTAGGACATGCATTTATTCCACCGACACCGGGACCTGTACTGGTTGCAACGATGTTGGGCGTTGACCTTGGCTGGGTTATCCTTATCGGTATTGCCTGTGGTACGGTAGCAATGATTGTAGCCGGACCGGTATGGGGGTCTATCTGTGGAAAGAAATACATGGTTGAAGTACCGGAGCACATTCAGCAGCAGGAAGATATTGATGAATCAAAGCTTCCGAGCTTTGGACTGGTTGTAACCATTATTCTGATTCCGCTGGTACTGATTATTTTAGATTCTCTTGCAGGTGTAGTGGGATTTTTGACACCCGTGGCAGGCATTCTGGGATTTTTAGGCGAGCCGTTTGTGGCACTGCTGATTGCAACACTGGTTGCGATGTATTTCCTTGGAACAAGACACGGTTACACACTGGCAGAACTTGAAAAGATACTCACAAAATCTTTAGAGCCGACAGGTCTGATTCTTTTAGTAACAGCATGCGGCGGTGTATTAAGATATATGCTTCAGTATTCAGGACTGGGCGATGTTATCGGAAATGCCGTTTCATCAGCCGCACTTCCGTTAGTTGTGGTAGCATTTATTGTTGCCGCACTCGTAAGAATCTGCGTAGGTTCTTCTACCGTAGCTATGACTATGGCAGCAGGCATTATTGCTGCAATGCCGGAAATTGCGACACTTTCACCGCTTTATCTTGCCTGCATTACCGCAGCAGTAGCCGGTGGCGCAACGGTCTGCTCCCACTTTAACGATTCCGGTTTCTGGCTGGTACGTTCATTAGTCGGACTTGATGAAAAAACGACATTAAAGACATGGACCATTATGGAAACACTCGTTGGCGGAACAGGATTTTTAGTAGCACTGTTGATTTCATTCTTTGTATAATGTGTAAAAACTAGCGATGGCGGTTTGGCTTTAAGCGGAAAAACGCCATGCACGACAGATTTGTGCCGCAGGCATTACAAATCTGTTTGTATCGCAGAATTGAATAAATTCAGTTTGCGATTACTTTGACATTAAAATGCCTGCAGAAAAGAGGATTAGTGTGAAAAATCACACTGAGGTGCTGATTTTTCACAGGGATATTTGTTTCTGAGCAAAAACAAATATCCCTGTTTGCAGATGAGAAATCGCCTGCGCGAATTTCTCATTGCATCTTTACAACAAGTTGCTCAGAAAAGAGGATTATTATGGAATTAAAAAGTCAGGAAATGAGAAAACTTGCACCGGAGCTGGATCCGTTAAGAATCGGAACGGGCTGGAAGCGTGAAGATTTATCAAAACCACAGATATTTATAGAAAGTACGTATGGTGACAGTCATCCGGGAAGCGGTCATTTAAACATTTTAGTAGAAGAAGTACGAAAAGGTGTTGCACAAGCCGGCGGATTCGGTGCAAGATATTATGTAACAGATATCTGTGACGGCGAAAGTCAGGGTACGGACGGCATTAATTTCAGTCTTGCAAGCCGTGAAATGATTGCCAACATGATTGAAATTCAGGGCAACGCAACCGTATCTGATGCCGGTGTCTATCTGGCAAGCTGTGACAAGGGTATGCCGGGCAACCTTATGGGACTTGCGCGTGTCAACATTCCATCCGTAGTTGTTCCGGGCGGTACGATGAATGCAGGACCGGAAATGCTGACTTTAGAGCAGCTCGGTATGTACAGCGCAAAATATCAGCGCGGTGAGATTGACGAAGAAAAATTAGACTGGGCAAAATGCAATGCTTGTCCAAGCTGCGGTGCATGTTCCTTTATCGGAACGGCTTCTACAATGCAGATTATGGCAGAAGCACTTGGGCTTGCCCTTCCGGGAAGCGCACTCATGCCTGCTACAAGTCCGGATTTACTGGCATATGCAAGAGAAGCCGGAAAACAGGCAGTCAAACTCGCTTACATGGAAAATATGAAACCGTCCGATATTGTAACGATGGAAAGCTTTGAAAATGCAATCCTTGTGCATGCTGCAATTTCAGGCAGTACAAACTGTCTGCTTCATATTCCGGCACTGGCACATGAATTTGGAATAGAAATTACAGGCGATACATTTGACAGACTGCACCGCGGCGCGCATTACCTGCTTGATGTCCGTCCGGCAGGAAGATGGCCTGCTGAAACATTTTACTATGCAGGCGGCGTTCCGGCGATTATGGAAGAAATCAAGGAACATCTACATTTGGATGTTATGACAGTAACAGGAAAGACACTCGGCGAGAATCTGGAAGATTTAAAGAAAAACGGATTTTATGAGCGTTGTGAAAAGTGGCTTGCACAGTTTAACGAACGGTACAACACCAACATCACCCGCAAAGATATCATACGTCCGTACGATGAAGCAATCGGCACGGAGGGCAGTATTGCAGTCTTAAAAGGAAATCTTGCACCAGAGGGCGCAGTCATTAAGCATACAGCGTGTCCGAAGGAAATGTTTAAGGCAGTTTTAAGAGCCAGACCATTTGACAGCGAAGAAGAATGTCTGGACGCAGTGCTTCATCACAAGGTACAGAAAGGCGATGCGGTCTTTATCCGTTACGAAGGCCCGAAGGGAAGCGGTATGCCGGAAATGTTTTATACCTCCGAGGCAATCAGCAGTGATAAAGAACTTGGAAAGAGTATTGCGCTGATTACAGACGGACGTTTCTCAGGCGCCTCAACCGGTCCTGTTATCGGACACTGCAGTCCGGAAGCCGTAGACGGCGGTCCGATTGCCCTCGTTGAAGAAGGCGATTTGATTGAAATTGACGTAGAAGCAAGAAAGTTAAATATTATCGGTATCCACGGCGTGAAAATGACCGAAGAAGAAGTGCAGGAAGTATTAAAACAGCGCCGTCTTGCATGGAAACCGAAAGAACGCAAGTACAAGAAAGGTGTACTGAGGCTGTTTAGTGAACTGGCAGCCAGTCCGATGAAAGGGGCTTATCTGGAATACGATAAGTAAAATCCTATCTTTTCCTAATATAAATGATGCAATCCGCAAGGCTGGGTATCCGGTCTTGCGGATTTGCCGTTGTATTGCATGATATAGCGAATAGGTATTTGATATTTACGGCGGACATTGGTATCATAGAAATATTACAGGATAAAATGCAATAAAAGGATAGGTGATAAACGTATGAAACCGCAAAGACAGATAAATCAGGAATATTTAACAGGGGAACGCCCTTTATTTGGGGAATCGGGGCTTCAAATTAACCATACTCTATTTGGGGAAGGCGAATCTCCGTTAAAGGAATGTCATCAGATTGAAATGGAAAACAGTATGTTTCAGTGGAAATATCCTTTATGGTACAGCAGTGATATTGAAGTCAAAGACAGTACATGGGCGGAAATGGCGCGCGCGGGCGTGTGGTATACCAACAACATTCATATCGAAAATGCGCTGATTGAAGCACCGAAGAATTTCCGCAGGTGTAGCCAACTGAAGTTAGACAACGTATTTTTACCGAATGCCGCGGAAACGCTTTGGAATTGTAGTAACGTGACATTAAATCAGGTGTGCGCAAAGGGCGATTATTTTGCAATGAACTGCACCGATATGCAGATTGACAATTTTGAACTGGCGGGAAATTACTGCTTTGACGGTGCAAAAAATGTGGAAATCCACCATGCCAAAATGCTGTCTAAGGACGCTTTCTGGAACAGTGAAAATGTGACGGTGTACGACTCTTACATTTCCGGGGAATATCTGGGCTGGAATTCAAAGAATCTGACACTTGTCAACTGTACGATTGAGAGCCTTCAGGGAATGTGCTACGTTGAAAATCTGGTGCTGAAAAATTGCAGACTGTTACACACAACGCTTGCATTTGAATATTCCACGGTAAACGCAGAGATTACGGGAAAAGCGGACAGCATTTTAAATCCGAAGGGCGGTACAATCCGCGCAGATGCAATCGGAACACTGATTTTAGAGCCGGATAAGATAAAGCCGGATGATACGCAGATTATTTGTGAAAATGTAATGGAAAGGCGGGAAAAATTTTAAATGGAAAATTTATTTGATAAACCGGTAAAACGCAGAGGAACGGGCAGTTTAAAGTGGGACGTTGCCGAAAATGAACTGCCGATGTGGGTTGCCGACATGGATTTTGAAACAGCGCCGCCGGTAAAAGAAGCTATTTTAAAGCGGGCGGAGCACGGCGTGTTTGGCTACACGGACATTACACCGGAGTGGTATAGTGCCTATCAGAGCTGGTGGAAAGACCGTCACGGATTTGAAATGGAAAAGGAGTGGCTCATTTTTACAACGGGTGTCGTTCCGGCAATTTCAAGTATTGTAAGAAAAATGACAACGGTTGCGGAAAATGTGGTGGTTATGACACCGGTTTACAACATTTTCTTTAATTCCATATTAAATAACGGCAGAAATGTGCTGGAAAGCCGTTTAAAATATGAAAACGGCGCATATCAGATTGACTTTGATGATTTAGAGGAAAAACTTGCAAATCCGCAGACGTCCCTGTTGCTGCTGTGTAATCCGCATAATCCTGTCGGAAAAATCTGGGACAGGGAGGAACTTAAAAGAATCGGGGAATTATGCTGGAAACATCATGTACTGGTGCTTTCTGACGAAATCCACTGCGATATTACAGAGCCGGGCAAGGACTATAGTCCGTTTGCTTCGGTATCTGAAACGTGTAAAAATAACAGTATTACATGTGTTGCGGCGACAAAAGCATTTAATATTGCGGGAATCCAGACGGCGGCAGTGATTGTGCCGGATAAAACGATTCGTCACCGTGTCAGCCGCGGATTAAATACCGATGAAGTGGCAGAGCCCAATGTATTTGCATTGACCGCACCGATAGCGGCATTTACAAAGGGCGGGGCATGGCTGGACGAACTGCGTGCATATTTATGGGAAAACAGAAAGACAGCGGAAGCATTTATAAAGGAAAAAATTCCGCAGATTTCAGTTGTAGCGGCGGAAGCAACGTATCTGTTATGGATAGACTGCACACGCATTGCCAAAAAAGAAGACAACCTCTGCGCATTTATCCGCAGCCACAGCGGGCTGTATCTGTGTGACGGCGCGGAATACCGCAACGGCGACGGCTTTTTAAGAATGAATCTTGCCTGCCCGAAAACGCAGGTGGAAGACGGACTGCGCCGGTTGAAGGAGAGCGTGGAGGTGTATCAGAAGCGGTATGCAGGGTAAAAGGCCTGATTTGAAATAACGTGTTCATTCAATGCTTTACGGGCATGAATTGATATAAGGCAGAACTATTGGATATGAAAAGCGGTTCTTTATATAATAATGGAGATTATTATGGGACACGTTACAAATCAATACTATGAAATCATGCAAAAGACAGGATTGGCTTCAATTGTAGCATTAACAACAAAGAAAAATCCGTTTCCGCAGGAAAAGGTCAATTATCTGCTGATTACCGGGCAGATGAAATATGACAGCAGTGAATATGCCACTTTAAAAGAAAAAATCCAGATGGCAGGATATGCGGTGATTCTAGTTGCAGAAGCAGCGCAGATTCAGATTGCAAATCGTCTGCTCTGGGAGTGTAGAAATGTGACAGCGGACGCAAGAATACTGGAAGTTGGAATCGGCTCCGGAATGATTGCAATGCAGCTTGCGCCATGCTGTAAAACTTATTCAGGGCGTGATATTTCAAAAATAGTGCTGGATAAATTGGACGGAATGGCAAAAGAACGAAAAATGAATAATCTGCGGTTATATCCGTATGCAGCAGATGAGATTTATCATATACAGGAAAAATTTGATATTATTTTAATGAGTTCCGTGACAGAATATTTTAGCGGATATAATTATCTGCGGAAAGTTATAGAGCGTTGTATTGAGCAGATTGATGGAAAAGGGGTTATTTTATTTGCGGATATTTTTGATCTGGACAAAAAAGACAGTTACAGACAGTCCGTATATCAGTATGCAAAGGCACACCCGGGCGTGCGTTATAAAAGGGATTTTTCGCATGAATTATTTATTCCGCATGAATACTGGAAAGATATTGCCAACCAGTTTCCGCAGATTACAAAAACATTTATATCTGATAAAATCGGCAGATATAAAAATGAGATTAACCGGTTTCGTTATGATGTACTGTTTGAAGTCAATCATTCACGCCAATGGCAGGAAGAAGTGCCGCTGTACAAATATCAGTTCGGTATGTGTGACTTTTTAAATACAAATGAACGGGCGGTGTGATTTTTATAAATAGTTATCTGAACATGAAATGTGAAGAAAATAAGAAATTATCCTCATAAAATGTGATGAAAAACAGAAAGTACCCTCATAAAATGTGAAAGCGTATACATAGAGATAAAAATGTGGTATACTATGCGCAAGTTGCAAGCCGTGCCGGAAGAAAGTAAAACATTCTAGGACATTATACGGCGAAAGGTAGTATATTATAAGCAGGAGGGAACGGACTGTGTATTTAATCAAGAGAAGCCTTATAAATAAAGGGTTTTGAATGATTTAAGTCCTATTTTTTTATGAAGTTATGAATTTTGGATTGACATATTTTCATATGACAGTTAATATAATATTAAAGACAGGCAACTTGAGTGTCTGCCAAGCGGCAAAGTAAGGTGTTGTGCCAGAGAGCAGTGCCTTATGAGCTTTATAAGGGTTTGACATTTACCACAATCTGGCTAGAGGTTAATCCTCGAAAGAAAATGTTAGAAGGGCTCTGCTTATGCAGAGCCTTTCTTAATCTAAGGATGTAGTGGAGAACTGTAATGAGGAATGTTTTAGATTGCATAAATGCATTTATTCCGCTATTATCAACCGAATATGAGCTTGTGTTAGGGAGGAAAGGTGTTTCAGTTACATTAAGAATCTCATTTGATAAAAAAGATTGTTTTCATCTTATGGGGCTACAATATCTCGTAGACAGACCTGAATTGAGCCGAGACAGAGGCAGAGTATTTGATGAGATAGCAGATGGAACAATTACAATTGAAAAAATAGAGTCATCAGATTTTTATAATAAGATAGAGCAAAGAGTTCATTTTCTGCCATTGCTTGAACAAATGATTGACAGTAATGATACTGTGTTTAAGTATAATAAGAAAGCAAATATGTATTCAATGATTGAGGCAGATTATCTTATGGAAAACAATATGGAGAGCAGAAATCTATTTCTGTTTTTATCTAATGATGAAGGAGATAATTATTTCTGTCGTTCATTTTTCCCAGAAGAAAAGATTGATTTATCAACGGGGATAGAGAAAGTTCTTTACAATAGAATAAAATAATTTTTTACATAAGCCATTTGAACTAACAATTGTTAGATGCTTTTTTTATAAAATGTGAAAGCTGTAAACAGCAGGAGGAAAAATGCAAAACAGTTACCGTTATTTTAAAAATGAAAAATGTAAATACTTTCCGTGTCATAAAGTGGAAAAAGAGACAGATTTTAACTGCCTCTTTTGTTACTGCCCGTTAAATCAGTACGAAGACTGTCCGGGCAATCCGCACTTTATCGTACGTGAAAGCGGAAAGAAAATTAAAGACTGCACGTATTGTACCTTCCCGCACCAGCCGGAAAACTATGAAAAGGTTGTGCGGTTTTTGTCGGAGAAGATGAAGTAAGGGAAGAGGTGATAGACGTGAGTATATATGAATACGATGAAGAAGGACATATGAAAGTCGTCCGTGAGGAAGGCTTTCAGGAGGGACAGGCATCGGTGCTGTTACCAATGATAATAAAAAAGTCAAAAAGGGCAAGTCAGCAGAGCTAATAGCCTCCGGACTTGAAGAAGAAGTCTCTGTAATACAGCCGCTTTACGATGCAGTAGCAGCGGCGGCGCCGGAATATGATATGGAAAAAATCCGGCAGACCCTGTATGGAACATTTTGAATTGCAAATGAAATTACAAATGAAATTTCTTGCAATTCTATCAATTCTATGGAATAATAAACTCTGGATAAAATCCAGATGATAACGAAATAATCACTGTAAACGAAATGAAACTGTGCAGAAAACAGATTTGTGAAAACGCGCAGGCTTACATTTCAGGGAATCAAGTGAAATTCTTGAACAGTTCCGCTGCTGTGTACAGGGAGGCGGTATCCATAATGCCACTGGAGGAGGCTACTTTTAGCTGACCGAATCCGGGAAGGCGGGTATTGCTGTTAATCTGTGAGTCAGAAGACCGGTTTACAGGCAGAGTTAAAATAGTCGTTGCGAGAACAACAGACTATTGATTTTTATGCAGACAGACAGGTCTGCTCCTTTTCTGCGATCATATCGGAATCATCAAAACACTTCATGAAAAAGAAAAGGAGAAAACAAAATGAAGAAAAAAAGATTTCTTGCACTCATGCTTGTGTTTACGCTGCTTGCGGCAACGTTTACAATGGGCGGCTGCGGAACCGGTAACACGACAAGCCAGACGAATAGCGAAAGCAGCTATGACGGACAGCTTGTATTTGACCATGCAATGGAATTACAGTATGCAAAGCTGTTTTCTGTAGAGTATTACAAGGGCGGTTATAAGCTGCTGACTATTACCAACAGAGATGAAGATACTGCGATTGTGGCAAAGCAGTCTAAGATTTTGCTCGTTCCGGAAGGAATGTCCACGCCATCAGGATTAGATGCGGATACACTGGTATTAAAGACACCGGTTACAAATCTGCTCGTATCTTCAACACCGGTAACATCCCTGATGAATGCAAGCAACTGTCTTTCTAATATCAGCCAGGTAACTTATGATAAGGATTCATGGTACATTGACGGCGTAAAGAAAGCATTTGATGACGGAAAGCTTACTTACGTAGGCGACTACAAAGCACCGGATTATGAAACAATTATTGCAGGCGCACCTACACTTGCTATATATTCAACCATGCTAACCGGCAAACCGGATGTAGCAGAAAAATTAAAGGAACTGGGGATTAATTACATTTTAGACCAGTCTACCTATGAAGAAAATCCGCTCGGACGTGTAGAATGGGCAAAATTCTATGCGGCACTCTGCAATGAAGAAGATGCTGCCACAACCATGTATAATACACAGGCGGCTTATGTAGATACACTTTCAAAGGCTGAAAAGACCGGAAAATCCGTTGCGGTATTCTATATTACTTCAAAGGGCAAGCTCTATGTCAGAAATGCAGGAGATTACCTTACACAGATGGTCAATATGGCAGGTGGAGAGTACATTTTCTCTGACTTAAATACAGATAAGACCGGTACACAGGAAATGAATATCGAAAGCTTTTATGAAAAAGCGAAAGATGCAGACTATGTGATTTATATCTGGAGTTTAGGCGGAAAGCCGTCTACACTCAGTGATTTTACAGGTTATAACAGTGTGCTTTCAGATATGAAGGCTGTTAAGGACGGAAATGTATGGTGTACAACACCGGATTTCTTCCAGATTGCAGATACAATCGGAAGCATGATTAACGACATCAACTTAATGCTGAATGCTGATGCGAATACAACAGAACTTACATATTTAAAGAAGTTACAGTAAAACAGAAAATCTGTCTGTAAAAAAGTGCCACATCATTTTAATTTGGTGTGGCACTTTTGCGGATAGAGCAACTGGAATGGAGAAAAAATGCAGATAAAAAAAATAATCCGCTGTCAGGTTGTATACATTTTACTTGTGGTTTTATTTGTACTGGCAGTGATTTTTAATATCAATACAGGAAATGTTCATATATCTCCGGCACGAATTTTTCGCATTATTTTTCTGCATGGTGATATGGGAACACCGGAATACAATATTATCTGGAAAATCCGTCTGCCGCGTCTGTGTATGGCGGCAATTTTAGGCGGGGCATTGTCGTTGTCCGGATTTTTATTGCAGACATTTTTCAGAAATCCGATTGCAGGACCGTTTGTGCTTGGTATTTCGTCCGGTGCAAAGATGTTTGTTGCAATCACGATGATTTTTCTGCTGAAATATATGTCCGGTATGCCGCTGTGGGCGCAGGTCGCAGCCGCATTTGTCGGTTCGCTTCTTGCCATGCTTTATGTCCTGCTTTTTGCAAACCGCGTGAAAAGTATGTCTATGCTTCTCGTCGTGGGAATTATGATTAGCTATATTTGTTCGGCAATTACGGATTTGTGTATTACATTTGCAAATGATTCGGATATCGCCAATCTGACACATTGGGCAATGGGCAGTTTTTCGGGCAGTTCATGGAGCACCGTAAAGCTTGCGGCGGCAGTGGTATTTCCGACGGCAGTTGTCACCTTTTTATTTTCAAAGCCGATTAGCGCATATCTGCTGGGAGAGGGCTATGCACAGAGCATGGGGATTCGTATCCGTTTTTTCAGGGTCTGTATCATTTTGCTGTCCAGTCTTTTGTCAGCCTGCGTAACGGCACTTGCGGGACCGATTTCCTTTGTCGGCATTGCCGTTCCGCATATTACAAGACTGTCTTTAAAAACGACAAAGCCGGTGGTTACGATTCCTGCAATCTTTTTGTGCGGCGCCGTATTCTGTATGTTCTGTGATTTGATTGCAAGAACAATCTTTTCGCCGTCAGAACTGGCAATCGGAACGGTTACGGCAGTGTTTGGCGCACCGGTCGTTATCTGGCTGATGGTGAAGCGGCAGAAGTAAAAGGAGAAAAGCATGGAACAGGTATATATAGAAACACAGGATTTAAGTGTGGGCTATCATGGGAAGGCACTGTTAAAAGACATTGCACTCAAGGTCAAAAAAGGAGAAATTCTTGTACTGATTGGACCAAACGGTGCGGGAAAGTCCACAATTTTAAAAAATATTATCCGGGAAATGCAGCCGATATCCGGTGGTATTTATATTAAAGGAAAGAATGTGAAGGATTTCACAAGCAAACAATACGCAAAAACGATGTCTGTTGTATTGACGGAGAAAATCAAGACGGAAATGATGACATGCCGTGATGTCGTTGCCATGGGACGGTATCCGTATACGAATTATTTCGGAAAGCTGACCAAAGAAGACGAACAAATTGTGACAGAATCGCTGGAAAAGGTATCTGCCATGGACATTGCGGAAAAAGATTTTTCACAGATTAGTGACGGACAGCGCCAGCGGATTATGCTTGCGAGGGCGGTCTGTCAGAAGCCGGAAATTATTGTACTGGACGAGCCGACATCATTTCTGGATATCCGTCACAAAATAGAATTGCTCGACATTTTGCTGGAAATGGCAGTCAAGGATAAGGTGACGGTCATTGTGTCACTGCATGAAATTGAACTGGCGGCAAAAATCGCAGATTATGTGATGTGTGTCGGCGGAAACGGAACGATTGAATTCGGAAGACCGGAGCAGATTTTTACGGACAGCCGTATCAGCACTCTTTACGGATTACAGCAGGGGACGTATAATTGTCTGTATGGCAGTACGGAATTAAAAAAGCCCGAAGGCACACCGCGTATTTTTGTTGCGGGCGGCGCGGGAACAGGCATTTTTACATACCGCGAATTACAGCGTATGGGATTGGCGTTTACTGCCGGCATTTTATATGAAAATGACTGTGACTACCCGGTCGCACAGGCACTGGCGGCACAGGTGATTACGGAAAAAATGTTTGAGCCGGTCGGGGAAGAAGCATTTACGGCGGCGTGCCGTGCGATTGATGAAGCAGATATTGTGATTGATACAGGGTGTCCGACAGGACAGATGAATGAAAGAGTAAAAGAACTGCCGGAGTATGCAAAGGCACACAAAAAACAGGTGCTTTTCCGTCCTGACAGTGAAACGTTAAGAAATTGTCTTTTGCAGTAAAATCAATGCTGGATAAGGAGAGGTGCAGGCATGAAACCAATGGAAATTGAGAAACAATCCTTTGCAATCATCGAAAAGGAACTGACGATACAGATACCGCCGCAGTATAAGCCGATTGTCAAAAGAGTGATTCATACAACTGCGGATTTTTCGTATGAAACGAATATGGTATTTTCCGAGGGCGTTGTAGACAAGGCGCTGGAAGCCATTCAAAAAGGAACGGACATTGTGACGGACACCAATATGGCAGGCGCGGGTATCAGCCATAAAATGGCGGAGCGGTTTGGCATTTCACTGCACTGCTATATGGCAGATGAAGCGGTGGCAAAGGAAGCGGCGGCGCGTGAAATTACCCGCGCGGCAGTCAGCGTGGAAAAAGCAGCAAAGCAGAATCCGGGCTGTATTATGGTAGTCGGCAATGCGCCGACGGCACTGATGAAAATACGGGAACTTTCAGATAAGGGCATATTTACACCGTCACTGGTTATCGGTGTACCGGTGGGTTTTGTAAATGTCGTTGAAGCAAAGGAAGAAATCATAGACAGCACGTTGCCCTATATTGTGGCAAAAGGAAGAAAAGGCGGCAGTAATGTAGCGGCGGCGATTGTAAATGCCCTGTTTTACATGGCGGCAGAGGACGATAAAGAATGGCGCAGATGTTAGAACGGTACGTGTATAAAAATCAGAAAAAAATGCGGTGCGGTTATACAACAGGCACATGTGCGGCTGCCGCGGCAAAAGCGGCGGCGCAGATGCTTTTATCCGGCAGGAAAGTGACGGAAGTTTCTGTAAGAACGCCGTCAGACATTACGCTGACACTGCCGGTCTGTGAGATTCAGATGAAGGCACATGCCGTATCCTGTGCCGTGCAGAAAGACAGCGGCGATGACCCGGATATTACCAACAAAATCCTGATATTTGCCGAGGTTTCCTATATTCATAATAATAGTAATATGAATAAAAGCACGGACATGACTGTAAAAAAATGCGATACAGAATCAGAGCGGTCCGATACAGCCGCAGTAAAACCGCAGATGATCGTTGACGGCGGTGTGGGTATCGGGCGGATTACAAAAAAGGGACTGGCGCGCCCGGTCGGTGCGGCGGCGATTAATCCGGTGCCGCTAAAGATGATTGAGGCGGCATTAAAGGAAACGGCAGAAGCATTTGGCTATGAGGGCGGATTGCAGACGGTGATTTCTGCGCCGCAGGGGGTGGAAATCGCAAAAAAAACATTTAACCCGCAGCTTGGTATTACAGGCGGCATATCTATTCTTGGAACAAGCGGCATTGTAGAGCCGATGAGTGAGCAGGCGCTGATTGACACAATCCGTACAGAGATGAAAATGCACCTGGCAGACGGGGAACAGACTCTTTTGATAACACCGGGTAATTATGGACAGGATTTTTTGCATGAAACATTAAAAATTGAATTAAAAAGAAGTATTAAATGCAGTAATTTTATCGGGGATACGATTGATATGGGCTGTGAACTTGGGGCAAAAGGAATGCTTTTTGTCGGTCATATCGGAAAACTGGTCAAGCTGGGCGCGGGCATTATGAATACCCATTCCAAAATGGCGGACGGTCGCATGGAAATACTGGCAGCGTGTGCCGTGCGGGCAGGCGCGGGTATTGAAGCGGTGCGCAATATTTTAGACTGTGTGACGACCGATGCTGCACTGGAGCTTTTAAAAAATGAAAAGATACTCGGAAAGACAATGGAACAGCTTATGTTACGGATTGATGCCTGCCTGCAAAAAAGAGGCGGTGACAATATGCAGATAGGTGCAGTTGTTTTTTCTAATGAATACGGACTGCTTGGAAAAACAGAACAGGCAGACGAACTGCTTTTAAAAATCACGGCAGATGTAAGCAGTGAAAAATAAGATTCTGCATGGCAGATAGGAAACGAGGAATAAATATATGGTTAAAATTATCGGAGCGGGGCCAGGAGCAAAAGACCTGATTACGGTGCGCGGCATGCGTGCATTACAGGAAGCCGATGTCATTATCTATGCAGGCTCACTGGTCAATGAAGAATTATTGGAATATGCAAAAAAAGAATGTGAAATTTATAACAGTGCTTATATGAATCTGGACGAAGTCATTGATGTGATTGTAAAGGCAGAGCAGGCAGGGAAAAAGGTTGTCCGTCTGCACACGGGCGATCCGTCAATTTACGGTGCAATCCGCGAACAGATTGAAGTGCTTGCCACACACGGAATCCAGTGTGAAATCTGTCCGGGCGTCAGCAGCTTTTTAGCGGCGGCGGCGGCGCTAAATTGTGAATATACCGTACCGGAAGTATCCCAGACGGTCATTCTTACGAGAATGGAAGGAAGAACACCGGTGCCGGAAAAAGAAAAGCTTTCGCTTTTGGCACAGCACGGCGCTTCCATGGCTGTTTTTTTAAGTGCGGGACATTTAAAAGAATTGCAGGAACAGTTGTGTGAGGGAGCGTATACACCGGATACGCCGTGTGCGATTGTATACAAGGCAAGCTGGGCAGAACAGCAATGTATAAAAACAACGATAAAGGAACTTGAACAAAAAGCACTGGAAGCGGGGATTACAAAGACTGCACTGGTGCTGGTCGGTGACTTTTTAGGGGAACAATATGCTTTTTCCAAGCTGTATGACCCGACATTTCAGACGGAGTACCGCAAATGAGAACAATCATCATTGCATTTACACAGCCGGGCTTACAGCTTGCAAAAAAAGCGGCACAAAACACAGAAGGAACGGTAGAAATCTACGGACATGAGCGATGTATGGATACCGGGGATAGTGTTGACAGGGCGGGCAGTACTGACAGCGCAGATAGAGCGGACAGTTCAGATGGCACAATTCATTCCTTTTATTCGGTCGGCGAAGTGATAAAGGAGCAGTTTTATCAGTGTGACAGGATTTTATTTATCGGGGCGGCGGCGATTGCCGTGCGTGTGATAGCACCTTATTTGAAAAGCAAGACGACAGACCCGGCGGTGCTGGTGGCAGATGAGGACGGAAAATTTCTGATTTCACTGCTTTCAGGGCATATCGGCGGGGCAAATGAGTGGTGCAGTACATTGGCAGAACGGCTTGGCGCGGCACCGGTCATTACGACGGCAACCGATACACGCGGTATGTTTGCGGTGGATTTATTTGCAGGAAAACACAGGCTGCGCATTGTAAATCCTGTAATGATTCAGGACATTTCGGGGCGCATTTTAAATCATGAACCGGTTGGAATGACAGGAAATGATGAATATATAGACCTGTTAGAACAGGCGGAAAAGCAGTATCCGGGACAGATACAGGTTACTAAAAATGAAAACGGAGAATTTGAAAGCGGAATCCAGATTATAACAGAGGTGCATGAAAAAGAAGTATTTTTACGGACTATAAAACTGGTGCCGATGAATCTGGCAGTCGGAATCGGCTGTAAAAAAGGAAAAAGTTTAAAAGAGATTGCGCAGGCGGTTTATACGACATTTGCGCAGAATCACCTGCTGACAGAGCGAATCGGTGTGATTGCATCTATCGACAGAAAGGCGCAGGAACAAGGAATTATCAGTTTTGCAAAACAGATAAAAGTGCCGTACCAGACGTATGCGGCACAGGAATTAGAACAGCAGGCGGGTACATTTACGGCATCGTCCTTTGTAAAGGGGCAGATGGGTGTGGATAATGTCTGCGAGCGGAGTGCCTGTGCGGCCTCCGGCGGCGGAGAAAAAATAGTGGCAAAAACCGCCTGTGACGGCATCACGGTCGCGGTTTATAAAATAAAAAGAAATGAGGAGTAAAATGCTTAAAATAGTAGGATTTGGAAGCGGTTCAAAGGAAAATATGACACTGGAAGCAGTCAGGGCAATACAGGATTCGGAACTGGTGGTGGGATTTCGGACTTATGTGGAATTATTAAAACAGTATTTTCCGGATAAACAGTATTATTCAACCAATATGATGCAGGAGCGGGAACGCTGTCAGTATGCCATCGACAGGGCAAAAGAGGGAAAGGAAACGGTGCTGGTGTGCAGTGGGGACAGCGGTGTATACGGCATGGCGAGTCTGGTTTATGAACTGGCAGAAGAATCCGTGCAGATTCAGGTAATATCCGGTGTGACGGCGGCAAACAGCGGTGCGGCATGTCTTGGCGCGCCGTTATCCCACGACTTTGCGGTGATTAGTTTAAGTGACTGCATGACACCGTGGGAACTCATTGAAAAGCGCCTTCTAGCGGCGGCAGAAGCAGACTTGGTCATCTGCCTGTACAATCCGTCAAGCCGCCGCAGGGCAGGCTATTTAAAGAAAGCCTGTGAAATTGTAGAAAAAGCACAGTCACCGGATACGGTCTGCGGTTATGTAAAAAATATCGGACGGGACGGACAGGAAACGGGCGTTCTTTCTTTAAAAGAATTGGCAGAATTTGAAGCAGATATGTTTACGACTGTCTATATCGGAAACAGCCGGACAAAGGTGATTGGCGGGAAAATGGTAACACCGAGAGGGTATCAGGTACGATGAGCATGAAAAAAATTGTCCTGTTTGCCGGAACGACCGAGGGACACCGGCTCTGTGAATGTTTTGTGCAGAATAAATGGCAGGCAGAGGTTTTTGTGGCAACAGAATACGGCAGGGAAATTCTTCCGCAGGCACCGAATCTTCATATTCATGCCGGACGGCTGGACATGAAGCAGATTTACAGTCAGCTTACGCAGATTCGCCCGGTGTGTGTGCTTGATGCAACACATCCATATGCAGATGAGGTGACAAAAAATATCAAAGAAGCCTGTCAGACAGCAGGAGTTCCCTATATGCGGATACTGCGGGAAAATACGGATATGACGGAAAATGTAACCGGCAGTGCAAAGGCGCATATCCGCGTGGCAGACAGTATGCGTGAAGCGGTGGATTTGTTAAATGACAAGCCGTATCTTGAAAAGAATATTCTGCTGACAACAGGAAGCAAGCATTTACCGGATTACACAAAGATACAGGATTATCAGAACCGTGCCTATTTAAGACTGCTTCCCAGTCCTGAAATGCTTCAGAAGGCGGTTGATACGGGATTTCTGCCGGCACATTTAATTGCAATGCAGGGACCGTTTTCACAGGAATTAAATGTTGCATTGATAAAACAGTCAGGTATCGGCGTACTTGTCACAAAGCAATCCGGCAAAAGCGGCGGGTTTGAAGAAAAAATATCTGCCGCAGAACAGACAGGAACGGATGTTATCGTGATTAAAAGACCAAAGCAGGAAGACGGGAAAAATCTGTCCGAGGCAGAAGCGGAACTAAAAAAATTAATGACATAAGTGTGTAAATGAATTTTGCCGCTTATAGATGTGATAATGGAGAAGAACATGAAACAGGTAACAATAGCCGGAATGGGGCCGGGCAGTGCAGGCTGTATGACACAGGAGGTCTGCCGGGCAGTAAACCAGGCAGACGTTTTAATCGGTTCAGAACGCCTGATTGCGCCGTATACAGATCAAAGAACGGTTAAAGCGGTGACGGCGGCAGAGATTCTGCGGGTAGTTGAAAATGAAGACGGGGAGCATTTTACGGTGCTGATGTCGGGAGATACCGGATTTTACAGTGGGACGAAAAAACTGGTTGAGCAGTTAAACGGAAAATATGCGTACCGGATTCTGCCGGGCATTTCCTCTGTAATATATTTTGCGGCAAAAATCGGTGTGGCATGGGAGCAGGCGCAGTTTGTCAGCCTGCATGGAAAGAAACAGCCGTATCTTCCGGTGATTATGCAAAATGAGTACACTTTTTTTCTGACACAGGGAAATACCGCGGAAATCTGCACCCGCATTGCAGAGGCAGGCTTGGGAAATGTCTATGTCTGGATTGGTGAAAATCTTTCTTATCAGAATGAAAAAATTATGCACGGAAGTGCAAAAGAATTAACGGCATATCAGGCGGCAGGGCTGTCGGTTATGGCAGTACATAACCCGAAGCCGGGAGCATTTACAGGAACCGGACTGCCGGATGACTGCTTTATCCGCGGCGGTGTGCCGATGACAAAGCGGGAAATCCGCGCAAGCGTGGTGAGCCGCATAGCACCTGCAAAGAATGCCTGTATTTACGATATCGGTGCAGGAACCGGCTCTGTCACCGTGGAACTTGCAATGCAGGCTTTACACGGGTGCGTTTATGCAGTTGAAAGGACAGAAGAAGGGTGCAGTCTGATTGCGCAGAATGCGCATAAATTCGGACTGGATAACATACAGGTGGTGCATGGCAGTGCCGCCGGTGTACTGGAAGAACTGCCTGCGCCGGACGCGGTATTTGTCGGCGGAAGCGGCGGAGAACTGGAAGACATTTTTAAAATCATTTTAAAGAAGAATCCGCATGTACGCATTGTAATAACGGCAGTTACATTAGAAACGGTACAGGAAGCGGTACGGCTGTTGGAGCAGAACGGATTTGATACGCCACAGATTGTACAGATTGCCGTGACGGAAGTTAAAAAAAGGGGACAGTATCATATGCTGTCTGCCAATAATCCTGTATTTATAATAGAAGGGAGCAGTGTCAGATGAGCCGGATAATGATTGCGGGAACCGGAAGCGGGAGTGGAAAGACAACGATTGTCTGCGGATTATGCCGGTGCATAAAAGATTTAGGACGGACACCGTCTGCCTTAAAATGCGGTCCGGATTATATAGATGCGATGTTTCATTCGCGTGTGTTAAAAATGCGTACCGGCAATTTAGACAGCTGGTTTTGTGATAAAACAACGATTCGCACACTGCTTGCAAAGAAAGAAAAAAGCAGTGACATCACAGTGATTGAAGGTGTTATGGGCTATTATGACGGCGCGGGTTTCAGTACAAAGGGGAGTTCCTTTGAAATTGCGCAGATAACGGATACACCGGTGATTTTAATTGTAAACTGCCGTGGTATCAGCAATTCTGTCGGGGCAGTGTTAAAGGGATTTACGACATTTCAGGAAAATTCGCAGATACGCGGAGTTATCTTTAATCAGATGTCGGAAAAACTCTATCCGCAGGCAAAAAAAGCGGCACAGGAACTGGGACTGATTCCGCTGGGCTTTCTGCCGTATAAAAAGGGTGGAGCATTGGAAAGCCGTCATCTGGGGCTGGTTACAGCAGATGAAGTCGTGCATTTTAAAGAAAAAATCGACACGATAGCCGCGCAGATGAAAAAAAGCCTTGATTTAGAGGGAATCCTTGCGCTGGCAGAAACCGCAGTGCCGCTGAAAGAAAACGAAGATATCAGAGAAGCAGAGGAAAAGGAAAAAGAGCCGGTAACGGCATTGGACAAGCCGGAAAGCACGGGTTTACAGGATACGGCAGGAAATAAACTCCGCATAGCTGTGGCAAAAGATGCCGCTTTCTGCTTTTTATATGAAGATAATTTAGAGTATCTGCGGGCAAACGGGTGCGAATTGGTGTTTTTTAGTCCGCTGTCTGATAAAAAACTACCGGAGAAAATAGACGGATTACTGCTTTACGGCGGATATCCTGAATTACATACAAAAGCTTTGTCCGAAAATGAAACACTGAAAAGTGAAATTAAAGAGCAGATACTGGGCGGACTGCCGTGTATTGCGGAATGTGGCGGATTTTTATATCTGCATGAAACACTGGAAACACCGGAAAAAGAACGTTTTCCGATGTGCGGCGTGATTGCGGGAAACGGATTTGGGACAGGAAAGCTCTGCCGCTTTGGCTATATGACACTCACGGCGCAAAAGGACACAATGCTTGCGGCAAAGGGCGAAACGATTCGCGCGCATGAATTTCACTACTGGAACAGTGATAATATCGGTGCGGATTATGAGATTACAAAGGCTTCGGATAACACTGCGGCATCCGGCGGTTATGGAACGGATACACTTTATGCGGGATTCCCGCACATTTATTTTTACGGAAATGAAGCGGCGGCAAAGCGTTTTTTAAAAGCCTGCGAGATGTATCATGAAAATAACATAAAAGATGTTCATGCCATATCTTATGGCATGGAAGAAAAAAACGATATTTATAGAATTTTCCCGGAACTGGCAGAGGCAGGCGGACTGGATAAAAATGCCGTCAAACAGGCGCAGAAGCATTGGAACAGCATTGCCAAGCCGCTGTACGGACTTGGAAAAATGGAGCAGCTCATTACACAGATTGCAGGGATACAAAACACACCCAATGTAGCGATTGACAAGCGTGCGGTGATTGTCATGTGCGCGGATAACGGCATTGTGGAAGAAGGGGTCACACAGACCGGGCAGGAAGTGACGGCAGTGGTAAGCTGTAACATGGCAGACGGCATTTCAAGCGTCTGTAAAATGGCGGATTATGCCTATGCAGAAGTGATTCCGGTAAATATCGGCATTGCCGCAGACTGCCTGCCGGACGGAACAGATGTCAATTCCTATCCGGGACTTTTAAACCGCCGGATTATGGCGGGAACAAAAAATTTCTTAAAAGAGCCTGCGATGTCAGAGGAGCAGCTCACACAGGCAGTTTACACAGGAATGAACGTGGTAAAATCGTGCAAAGGGCAGGGATACCAATTACTTGCAACCGGCGAAATGGGTATCGGAAATACGACCACAAGCACAGCACTTGCCTGTATTCTGCTGGATTTAAAACCGCAGGAAGTCACGGGACGCGGTGCGGGGCTGGACAATGCGGGATTGAAAAGAAAGACAGAAGTCATTGCAGAGGCACAACGCTTGTATACAAAATACAAAAAAAATCCACTCTGTCTGTTACAGCAAATCGGCGGGCTGGACATTGCAGGTCTTGTCGGTGTCTTTCTGGGCGGTGCGGTTTACCGGATACCTGTGATTGTTGACGGTGTTATATCAGCGGTTGCCGCGCTGATTGCCGTGTCTGTTTTTCCGGCGGCACGGGATTTTATCATTGCATCTCATCAGGGAAAAGAACCGGCGATGAAAGCATTGTTAAAAGCCCTTGAAAAAGAAGCCGTTCTCTTTGCGGAGCTTGCACTGGGTGAAGGAACGGGTGCGGTCATGCTGTTTCCGCTGTTAGATATGGCAATGCGCGTATACCGGGAAAACACGACATTTGAAGATATACAGATTGAAGCTTATGAGGATTATAAAAAATGTTAATTTTAATTACAGGTGCCAGTGGGAGCGGCAAATCCGAATATGCGGAAAAAATCTGCTGTGAACTTGCGGGCAGTGCAAAAAAATATTATATTGCAACCATGCAGCCCTACGGTGCAGAGGGTACACAAAGAATCCGCCGTCATCATGCACTGCGGCAGGGGAAAGGCTTTGAAACGATAGAGCAGTACCAAAATGTCAGCAAGGCATTTGATAAAGTGCAGACAGAAGCTGTGTCACACGCAGCGCAAAATGAGAAGCCGGTGGTACTGTTAGAATGTCTTTCAAATCTTATGGCAAATGAATGTTTTGAAGAGGGCGGAACACCCGATGCTGTATTTTCAGACTGTATACAGCTTTACAGACAGTGCCGTCATCTTGTGATTGTAACGAATGAAATTTTTTCAGACGGCTGTCTGTACGACAATACGACAATGGATTATATCACACGGCTGGGACGGTTAAATACACAGCTTGCGCAGGAAGCCGACTGTGTGACAGAGGTGGTCTATTCGATTCCTGTATATTGGAAAGGGGCGTATGAGCTGATTCAGGAGAATTTGCCGCTGTAAAAATAGCACTGCTGTCAGGCAAAATATTTAAAGGGGCAGAAAAAGCGTAAACAGTATAAAAGAAGGAGGAACGGGCAGAAAAAATGAATTGGGTAAAATCACTTATCATCGCATTTTCGATGTATTCTAAAATTCCAATGCCGCATCTGAATCTGGAAGAAAAAGATATGCGGTATGTTATGGGATTTTTTCCGCTGGTCGGATTGGTGCTTGGTGCGTGTCAGTTTATATGGTATAAGCTGTCAGCATTTTTAGGCGTGCCAAACGTCAGCCGGGCATTGATTTTTCTGGTACTGCCGGTGATTGTTACAGGCGGGATTCATGTGGACGGTTATATGGATACCAGTGATGCGATTCATTCATACGGTGACAGGGAGAAAAAACTTTCTATATTAAAGGATTCCCATATCGGGGCATTTGCGGTTATCCGCCTGCTGGTATACAGTGCGGTTTATTTTGCGGCACTTTTCTGGATGGCAGATCAGGGAAAAGAACAGGCATTTCTGCTTTTTGCGGGCATATTTTATTTGTCACGGATACTCAGCGGTTTTGCGGCGGTCAATTTCCGCGGTGCAAGAAAAAACGGGATGCTGTATACATTTACCAGTGTGACGGACCGTTACCGTGTCAATGCGCTGTTAGGCATACAGTTTGTCATCTGCCTGGTTGGAATGGGGCTGGTTGATATTTACAAGACCGGTGCGGTATTCCTTGCCGCAGGGCTTGTGCTGTGTTATTACAGACATATGGCATATAAAGAATTTGGCGGTGTAACGGGCGACTTAGCGGGCTATTTTTTGTGCGTGAGTGAATTGTGCATGACAGTGGTACTGACGTGTGTGAATATTTTGTAATTGCGGGCGTAACAGTTTTGTATCGCATGCGGCACAAAACCGCATTTATGTAGAATTGCATTTATGTAAAAATGCAATAGAGTTATATCGGCAGATGAGAAATCGACTGCGCAAAATTTTAAGTGCTGTTTTGCAACAAGGCTGATGAGATTAACCGTAAATGGATTGTAGTAGGAACGGAGAAATATGGAAGTATATTTTGGCGGGGCTTTTCAGGGAAAGCTTGATTATGTATTAAAGAAAAAAGGAAATTTAAGGGTGGCAGACGGAAAGGACTGTGACGAAAAGCAGTTACAGTCGGCAGATATTGTCAATCACCTGCATTTATTGATTCAAAGGCGGATAACGGCGGGAGAATCGACAGATACGCTTATTGATGAGCTATATGCCGTCAATCCGCAGATGATTCTGATTTGTGATGAGGTCGGAAGCGGAATTGTGCCGCTGGAACGAAAAGACAGGATTTACAGGGAAGCTGTCGGACGTGTGCTGTGTGCGGCAGTGGCAAAATCCGACAGGGTAGAACGCATTTTATGCGGAATCGGACAGTGCCTGAAGCAGGAATCAGCAGGAATTACAAAATAGCGCGGGGAAAGCGAAAGCCTGCGGGAGGTGAGGTCGTATATGAAGATTGTGCTGATTCGGCACGGAGCAACAAAGGGAAATCTTGAAAAACGATATATCGGAAGAACAGACGAGGATTTATGCGGTGAGGGCATAAAGAAACTGAAAGAAGATACGTGTGCAGGCATTTATCCGCCGGCGCAGGCGGTATTTTCCAGTCCGATGAAGCGGTGTCTGTCTACGGCAGAATGTATTTATCCGGTACAGACACCGCAGATTGTATGGGATTTCAGAGAGTGTGATTTCGGACTTTTTGAAGGGAAGAATTATAAAGAACTGACAGGAAATCCGCAGTATCAGCAGTGGATTGACAGCAACGGCACACTGCCGTTTCCGGGTGGGGAAACTTTGACGGATTTTAAGAAAAGAAGTGTCCGTGCATTTTTGGAAACGGTTTCAAAATCAGAAAGCATTTTAAAAGGACAGGTAACATCGGGAAAACAGGACGACACTACAGTGGCATATGTCGTTCACGGCGGTACAATCATGGCGGTATTGTCGGAATTGTACGGCGGGGACTATTATGATTATCACTGCGGCAACGGGGAAGGATATTTGTGCAGTCTGACAAAAGATAAAAGGCTGTCGGTGATAGGAAAAATAAGCGCCCGAAATGGTTGTGAAATCCACGGTACAGTGCTAGAATAAAAATGTTAATAAATCAATGGAATACAGCCGCCCACAGGAGTGGCTTCGTATTTTCAGACGGTAATAAGTTGAAATAACAAATCAGGAGGACAAAATGGTTAAGCATGTTATTTTGTGGAAATTAAAAGAAGAATTTTCGGCAGAGGAAAAACAGCAGATTAAAGCCGGAATCAAAGAAGGACTGGAAGGCTTAGCCGGACAGATTCCGGGCATGACAGAAATCAAAGTCAATATTGACGGTCTGCCAAGTTCTACAGTAGACGTGATGCTGGATTCGACATTTGAAACAGCGGAAGCATTGAAAAATTACAGCACCCACCCAAAGCATGTAGCAGTGGCTGACAACAAAGTAAGACCGTATACAGCAGTCCGCTCCTGCATGGATTATGAAATCTAAGGCAGGATAAGATGCAGTATTTTTGGTGTCAGACCGGTGCGGTTGCACTGGGATTTTTACTGGATTTAATATTTGGGGACCCGCATTGGCTGTACCACCCGGTACAGCTAATCGGCAGTCTTATTTCAAAACTTGAAAAAGTTTTATTAAAGGATACAGATTCCGATAAAAAGAAGTTTAGAAACGGTGCGTTGCTTGCGGTGCTTGTAACCGTATTGACAGGCGCTGTGACAATATTGATTTTATTTATCTGTTACTGCATTTCCATGACGGCGGGTTTTATCGTGGAATCCGTCATGTGTTATCAGATTCTTGCAGTCAAATCATTAAGGGTAGAAAGCATGAAAGTCTATACGGCATTAAAACAGGACGGTCTGCCTGCGGCAAGAACGGCAGTTTCCATGATTGTCGGACGGGATACCGCACAGCTTGACGAACACGGCATTGTGCGTGCGGCAGTGGAAACGGTTGCGGAAAATACGTCAGACGGTGTGATTGCACCGCTGTTTTATATGTTTTTTTTCGGTGCGGCAGGCGGTTTTATCTATAAAGCAGTCAACACCATGGATTCCATGATTGGTTATAAAAATGATAAATATCTGTACTTCGGGCGGTTTGCGGCAAAGCTTGATGATGTCTTAAATTTTATTCCGTCAAGAATCGGCGGTGTATTAATGGTTTTATCGGCGGGAATTGCCTCACTGGCAGAAAAAAACGGCGAAAAGCACTACAGCATGAAAAATGCGTGGAAAATTTTTCTGCGCGACAGAAAAAAGCACAGCAGTCCGAATTCTGCCCAGACGGAAGCTGCGTGCGCCGGTGCATTAATGGTCGCTTTATCAGGCGATAATTATTATTTCGGAAAGCTTGTAAAAAAGCCGCAGATAGGCGATGCCGTCCGTCCGCTGGAAGCAGAAGATATTAAAAGAAGCCACGTACTGCTGTATATTTCTGCGTTTTTAATGGTGGCTGCGGTACTGGGGCTTAGGGTGGCAGTGGGAGCATTGTGATATCTGTGGCACAATACTGCCAACGTCAAGTTATACTTGCCAAAATCTTAGATTTAAGGACTTTTAATAGAGAAAAACGAGAAGAAATCGAACGGTTTTGTTGATAAAATCGTTCGATTTGTTATAATATAATTAAAAGAGATATTAATGATTTATTCGTCAGGAAAGGGGAGGATGATATGTCTATTACCGCAACTGAATTAAAAGTCAATCTTGGCAAATATCTTGCGCTTGCAGAAACAGAAGATATTTATATTACCCGTAACGGAAAAGTTGTTGCAAAATTATCGAACCCATATCAGGACAGAGTAGATGTCGCAAAGTCATTGTTTGGTGTTCTTTCTGATGATATGACACTGGAAGAAGCGCGGGAAGAAAGGCTGAATAGGATATGAGAGTTTTAGTTGATACCTGTGTTATCATCGATGCGTTACAGTCGCGTGTTCCGTTTGCAGAAGCTGCACAAAAGCTTTTTATATATTCTGCAAATAGGCAATTTGAGGGTTATATCACTGCAAAGTCAGTTACAGATATATATTATTTGACACATCGTTTAACACATAGCGATACAGAAACACGAAAGATTTTGAGTAAACTTTTTACTTTGTTCGATTTGTTGGATACTGCTTGTTTAGACTGTCGAAAAGCCATATCTTCTGAAATTGGTGATTATGAAGATGCTATTATGGTGGAAACTGCAATTCGTTCAGAAATGGACTGTATCGTAACCAGAAATGTGAAAGATTATGCAAAATCTTCTGTTAAGGTGTATGAACCTTCTGCATTTTTGAAGCTATTAGAGGAAGAAAATAAAGCTGAATAAACCAATAGCCTCATTCGGACAAATCGGATGAGGCTATTGATTTACTGAATTTAAACCTAGTGAAATGCACTTCCGTAAAACAGTCGTTTCATAAAATTATACATGCCCTTCTGCCATACATCACCGTCATGACCGCCCTCTGTTTCATAGAAAATGTGGTCGATAGACTTTTCGGTTAAAATGCGGTCATATTCTTCGGTAGAATTTTTACAGATACCGTCATCATATCCGACTGTCAGCAAAAGCATCGGGAACTGTCCGTAAGCTTCATTTAATGTAAAATCTTCCATTAAGGTACCCAGCGGACTTTCCACGGCACGCACAACACCGGAAGCCGGAGAAAATGCGCCGACATAACCGAACAGTTCAGGGTGTGAAAATCCGGCATATAAAGCATTTCTGCCGCCCATGGAATATCCGGCAATCGCAGTATTTTCACGACCGGTACGCACCGGATAATGCGTGTTAATATAAGGCATTAAATCATTAACAATATCGTCAACTGAAGCATCATAAGCGGCAAGCTGACCCCACATATCAAGGTCAGAAGCACTGCCTTCGGATAAAATCACAGAATCCACACCGACAAGAATCATCTGCGGTATGTTCTGATAAATGTGCAGATTTTCTGCAATGCAGTCTGCGCCCATGTCTTTCCATGCTTCATCATTGCCGCCCAGTCCGTGCAAAAGATAAACCACCGGATAATCTTTTGACGGGTCATATTCAGTCGGGAGCATTACACACGCCTGTCTGGTTGTGCCTGCCGTCGTAGAATAGTAATGCACGGTTTCGTAAGTACCGGCAGGATTGCCCGGCTGGCGGGAAAGGTACATGGCATCATAGGAGTTGTCGGTATTGGCATAAGCGGCGGCAATTTCTTCATCAGTAATAGTGTATGAAGTTGCGGCAGATGAGGAATCCGCGCCGGAAGTTTCGGCTGAATCTGCGGTACTGCCTGAATCAGAGTTTGAACTTGACCGTATATCAGTCTGACCCGAAACGGCAGAAGTAACCGTGTTAGTCTTTGCCGTGCCTGTACCTGCGGACTGTCCGCACCCGGCAAGCAGGACAGAAACAGCTGTAGAAAGCGCGGCGGTGGTAAGAGCAGTTTTATAAAAATATTTTTTCAACATTGTAAATCCCTTCCTAAACAATATTTATACTATTAAAATTTACATCGTATAAGAATTTCTATGATAAAAATAGTGTAATACTTAAAGTTAAGTTTAAGTCAAGCCCTTACAGGAGATTTATTGTGAAATCACCTTTCGCATGGTATAATATGCGTAAGCAATGAGCCGTGCCGGACGAAAGTCTAAGGAAAAACTGTGCTTGCACAAAGCACTTTTAGACGATTTTATCTGATAGGACGAACACTCGACAGAGCAGGAAAGTTAGGCAATCCTGTTCCTGCACGGCGGGGTAAGAGAGAAAGCAAAGCATACAGACAGGAGGCAGGCATGCAGAGAGAAATACACGGCGGAAATGTATATGGCAGAGAGGTACGGCTGGATTTTTCCGTCAATATCAATCCACTGGGCATGCCACAGGGAGTAAGGCAGGCAATTACGGAATACACGGCATGGGACGAAACGTATCCGGATATTGAATGTACGGATTTGCGCAGGGCGATAGCACAAAAAGAAGGGATTGCGCCGGAGCAGATTCTTTGTGGAAACGGAGCATCGGAACTGCTGATGGCAGTTGTGCGTGCCGCCGCACCGGAAAAATGTGCCATAGCGGCACCGTCATTTTCAGGATATGAGCGTGCGGTGCGTGCCGCAGGGGCAGAGCCGGTATTTTATGAGCTTTCACATGACACGGGTTTTGGTTATGAAACAGTCTGTGACCGCTTGTCAAAAATGACGGTTCAGATGCTTTTTTTGTGCAATCCGAATAATCCCACGGGAAATACAATCCCGGAGCAGATTTTGACGGAAATTTTACAGTTTTGTGCATCAAAAAAAATCCGGGTTGTCGCAGATGAATGTTTTCTGCGGTTTCACCCGCATTATGAAAAAATGAGCTGTAAGCGCTTTTTAAAACAGTACCCGAATCTGCTCATCGTCAACGCATTTACAAAGTTTTATGCAATGGCGGGACTGCGGCTGGGGTATCTGATGACCGGGGATTTGTCATTGCTTCATGCGGTGGCACAGCAGCTTCCTGAGTGGAATGTGTCGTCAATCGCACAGCGTGCAGGAATTTCGGCATTACAGGATACAGAATATGAAAAGCGGACAAGGCAGTTGATTGAAAAGGAACGCCGATATCTGATACAGGAATTTTTAAAAATGGGTTGTACCGTATTTCCGTCCGAAGCGGATTATATTACATTCCGACTGCCGCAGGAAAAGACAGGATTTTTATTAAAGGAGCGGCTGTTAGAGGGGAAAATACTGATTCGCTCCTGTGCAAATTACAGGAATATGCCGCCGGACTGTTACCGCATTGCGGTAAAACAGCATGCAGATAATGAGGAGCTGGTCAGACAGGTTTGGCGGATTCTGATACAATGAATATCTGACAGCGCAGGGAAAGGATTTTAAAGAACCATGGCAAAAAATCTTATGGTGCAGGGGACGATGTCCAATGCGGGGAAAAGTATTGTCACCGCGGGAATTTTAAGAGTGTTAAAGCAGGACGGATACCGTGTAGCACCGTTTAAATCGCAGAATATGGCATTAAATTCTTATATCACAAAGGACGGACTGGAAATGGGCAGGGCACAGGTTATGCAGGCAGAGGCGGCAGGAATAGAGCCGTGTGTGCAGATGAATCCCATTTTATTAAAACCCACCAGTGATGTAGGCTCGCAGGTTATTGTAAACGGTGTTCCGCTGAAAAACATGCCTGCAAAGGAATATTTTAAATATAAAAAAAAGCTGATACCCGATATTTTAAGTGCCTATGAAACATTAGACAGGCAGTATGATGTGATTGTACTGGAAGGTGCGGGAAGTCCGGCGGAAATTAATTTAAAACAGGACGATATCGTCAATATGGGCATGGCGGCACTGGTAGATGCACCGGTGCTTTTAGTGGGGGATATTGACAGGGGCGGCGTGTTTGCACAGCTGGCAGGAACACTGATGCTGTTAGAGGAAGAAGAACGCAGGCGCGTAAAGGGACTGGTGATGAATAAGTTTCGCGGCGATAAAAAAATACTGGAACCGGGATTAGACCAGCTTTATGATATCTGCCATGTGCCGACAATCGGCGTGATTCCGTATACCAGACTGGATATTGAGGAAGAAGACAGTCTGGCAGAAAGCCTTTTACAGACGGCACTGCCGGACGAAACGGATATGCGGCTTGATATTGCGGTGATTCGTCTGCCGCACATTTCTAATTTTACGGACTTGGACGCGCTGGCACGGCTTGACGGTGTGCGCGTACGGTATGCAGACCGTGCGGAACAGATTCAGACACCGGATTTACTGATTCTTCCGGGCACAAAAAATACGATTGACGATTTGAAATGGCTTCGCCGCACCGGACTGGAAAGCCCGATTTTAAACTGTGCCAGAAAAGGAATTCCGGTATTGGGAATTTGTGGCGGCTATCAGATGTTAGGCAATGAAATTGACGACAGCTGTGGGGCAGAAACGGGAGAGGTAGTTCCGGGGCTTGGATTGCTTCCGGTAAAAACCGTTTTTTCATTAGAAAAGCACAGAAGCCGCGTAAAAGGTCGGATTTGTGCGCAATCCGGCATCTGGGGCAGCGTTTCGGGCTGTGAATGTACCGGTTATGAAATCCATATGGGCGAGAGCCGTATTTGCGAAGAAAATGCGCAGGGATTTATACAGCTTACCAATCAATCGGATTTATCAACACGCGCAGACGGCTGTGTCCGTGAAAATGTAGCAGGGACATATCTGCATGGGATTTTTGACGAGGTGGGATTTTGCGGGCGGCTCATAGAAACACTGTGCCGGCAGAAAGGCAGGAATTCGGCTGTGTCCGGGCAGATGAGTTTTTGGGAATACAAACAAAGAGAATATGATAAGTTAGCCGATGTGATTCGTGAAAATATGGATATGGAATATCTGTACCGTGTAATGGGGCTGGCGTAAAATAAAATCCGGAAACTGCTTTTCATCATGCAGTTTCCGGATTTTTTATCCAACACATCTTTAACGGATTATTCCAACACAAGCAGAAGTGCCATTTTAAATCTGCCGTTTGCGGTTACGCTGTGAAGACCGTTCTTTTCAAAACGGAAACATTCACCGGCGCTGATTTCATAGTCTATTCCTTCATAGCCGATTGTCGCTTTGCCTTCCAGTGCGAAAACAATCGCATTGCCCGGTGCGCGGTGCGGTGTAAGACCTGTGCCTTCATCAAATGCCATTAACACATATTTCATTGATGGGTTGCTGGCTACGTCCATGTTGGCGATACTGCCTTCTTCATAAGAAATTAAATCTTTCAGTGCGAATACTTCATTTGTTTTTACATTTGCGTTCATAATGTTCTCCTTTTCAAAAATAATTTCAGTGTATACCAGTCCGTTTTCTGTCTGCATACCGCACAAAGTCTTTTCAGGGACAATGAGTGCCGTGCCGGGGGTGGCAAAAACATTTTTCGGTTCTTCACCCAGAAGAAATGTTCCGCTTCCGGCGTCTGTGATATACATGGTCATTCTGTCATAGCTTTCCTGACTGATAGAGGTTCCTGCACCCATTGAAAAATAGGTGATTTTATTGACCGTGCCAAGTCTGGAATCTCTTGAAACGGTCATGCCGTCCCGTATGGGACGTATATTTTCAATCGTAAATACCGGATTCAATAGGCTGTCCTCCTTTATTTTATTGTGCAAATCTATTATTGCCGTTTTTTTAAATATACACTACAATGGAGCAAAAAGGAAGTACGCACATTTAAGTTATATACTTACCTAAAGGTAAGTATAGCCGCAGATTCCACCGAAAGTAGAGTACAGCCTGTCAGAACGCGGCAAATCCCTGATACCGATACTTGTTTCCATGTGTGAGTGGGGCGGAAAACATAAAAATGATTTGATAGATTAAATTGACAGTGCATATAGAGAATAAAAATGAGCAAAAGGAGTGCGAAAAAAATGAGTAAACAAACGTTTACACCCAACAAAATTATTTCTTATTTTAAGACAGAGTGGGTTGTTTTACTGATTGTAACGGTGTCCGGGCTGATTTATAACTTAGGTCTGCTTGCGGGACCGTGGTTTGAAGGACGGATGACCGGCTGTCTGATTGACATTTTAAATGGAAGAAAGACATTTTATAATATGCTCATTCTGGTGGGATGTTACGTGCTTTCCATTGCGGTTGTGCAGGTGTCCCGCTATATCAAGCGTTTTTATGTCAGACGTTTTGCCAACAACGTCAACCGCCGCATGAAAGGTATTCTTTACGCCAGTCTGGTCGAAAAAAGCAGACCGGAGTTAAAGGAGCAGGGAACGGGCGATATTATGACAAAGGCGATATTGGACGTTGATGACTGTGTAGAGGGTATGCGGAAATTTACGACAGAAATATTTGATACCGGCATTGCACTTGCCGCGTATGCGGGCATGTTGTTGTATTACGACTGGCGTCTTGCCCTGCTTTCCATGCTGTTTCCGCCGGTATCTTATCTGCTTGCCGAAAAAATGAAGGCCATTGTACAGCGGACCGGTGTGGTATACAAGGAACAGTCCGGTGCGTTAAGTTCGGCAACCTTAGACAGGGCAGAAAATGCCATTACTTACAGGGTGTTTGGCTGTGAACAGCAGCGTAAACAGGCTTATGAGGAAAATTTAACGGCATACGAAAAAGCCGCAGTCAGCGCAAATATCTGGAATACGATGATGCCGCCGCTTTATAAGGTCATTTCAATGACAGGTGTGCTGTTTATTTTATATTTCGGTGCGGCAAATGTGCTTGGAACAGGCTGGAAAGTCTGGACGGCTGCAATTTTTACAACATTTTTATCCTGTTTTACAAAGCTGTCCGTCAAATCCTCCAATGCGGCAAAATTATTCAATGCCGTGCATAAGGCACAGGTTTCATGGAAGCGTATTAAGCCGCTGATGAATCCGGTGATAGAAAATGAAAAGCCTGAAATCCGGACGGTTTCACAGTTATCGGTACGGGAGCTTACATTTGCGTATCCTGATGGTGAAAATATATTTGAAAACATTTCCCTTGCGGCAAAGCCTGGAGATATTATCGGTGTGACCGGAGCGGTTGCGTGCGGAAAATCTACTTTCGGCAAGGCATTTCTCGGAGAATATCCGTATCAGGGCAGCATCACGGTTGACGGTAAAGAGCTGGGCAGTCTGGACAGAAGACAGCACGCGGGCATTATCGGTTATCTGGGACATGCCCCGGAGTTATTTAATGATACTATTGAAAACAATATTTTAATGGGAGAAAATAAAAATGTATCCGATTACCTGAAACTGGTCTGTTTTAATGAAGAAGTACAGGCAATGCCGGACAAAGAAAATACAATGGTCGGAAACGGCGGCGTGCGGCTCTCCGGCGGTCAGGCACAGCGCCTTGCGCTGGCAAGAACGCTCTGTCATAAACGTCCGGTACTCATTTTAGACGACCCGTTTTCGGCACTCGATAAAGACACCGAAAAACAGATTTTTGCAAATCTGAAAAAATATATGGCAGACGGCATTGTGATAATAATATCACACAGACTGTATCTGTTCCCGCAGATGAATCAGGTAATCTGGCTGGAAAATGGACAGGCAGTAACCGGTACGCATGAAAAACTGATGCAGGAGATACCGGAATACGCACAGCTTTACCATGCGCAGGAAGGAGGAAGTATTTATGAACAGTGATTGTGGAAACATTATCAGACAGACTGTAAAGAAAAATGTTCTTCTGGCAGTGGGAATTGTTATCGCAGTGTGCGGAGCCGTTGTCATATCCCTGCTTCCGCCGCTTGTACTGGCAAAAATGATTGATGCCATGACACAAAAACAGAATGTCGGCTTTACCTTTGTGGCGCTTTATTTCGGGCTGACGGCGCTGACAGGTGTTATGGAAGCGTCAAGAGAAGGATTTCTGACGGTATTCGGACAGAAAATCACACATGCATTAAGAAGCAGTCTTATGGAAAAGTTTACAAGACTGACGGCAGACAGTTTAAACAAACAGGAACCGGGCGCACTGGTATCACGGTTTGTCGGTGATGTAGATACGGTAGAAAATCTGTTTACATCGGGCATTATCAGTATGTTTGCGGATGCCTGCCGCATCATCAGTATTCTGGCAGTCATATGGTTTCAGAATAAGGGACTTGCGCTTGTACTGTTTATTTTACTGCCGTTTCTGTTCTGGTTTACACGATATGTCCAGAAAAATATGTTAGCTGCGCAGGTTGAAAACCGCCGTGCGGTCAGCCGCGCTTCCAGTCATGTGCCGGAAACCCTGCATAATATCCGTACGATTCATAACCTTTCCAAAGAAAATTATATGGAAAAACGATATGACGAATATATCCAGCAAAGCTATCATGCCATGGAAAAGACCAACTTTTACGATGCGATCTATTCACCGGTCATTTTAATTTTAAATGCGGTTGTTGTTGCGCTAGTCATGCTTTTGTCCGCTTCCGGCAGTCCTAAGGTTCTGACACTGTTTGGTATGTCAGCCGGTACGGCGGTTGCAGTTATGAATTACATTTCGCAGATATTTACACCGCTTGAAAGTCTTGGCATGGAGATTCAGACCATTCAGTCTGCCATTGCGGGTGTGCAGAGAATCAATGAATTTTTTGCACTGCCGGAGCCTGCACCAAAACAGCATGAAAATACAGCAGATTCAAAACCGGTACAAAATAACGGTAAATCCTTTGTTGAATTTCGGGACGTCACCTTTGGTTATGACGAACATACGGTGTTAAAGCATTTAAGCTTTCAGGTAGAGGAAGGTGAGCAGATTACACTTTCAGGCAGAACCGGTGCCGGAAAAAGTACGGTATTTAAGCTGCTTCTGGGACTTTACGAACCGGGTGAGGGCAGTGTGTGGATTGACGGCAGAGAGGCAGCAGCGATTGACTGGAAGGACAGACGTTTTTTGTTTGGCTATGTAGAGCAGTCATTTCACAGAGTAGCGGGAACGGTCAAAGACCAGATTACGCTGTATGATGAAAAGATTTCCATGGAAAATGTAAAAGAAGCGGCAGAACTGACGGGACTGCATGATACAATTATGCACCTCCCGGACGGATATGACACCATCTGTACACCGGAACTGTTTTCACAGGGACAGTGGCAGCTTTTATCCATAGCGCGTGCGGCGGCGGCAAGACCGAAGCTTTTGTTATTGGATGAAATCACGGCAAATCTCGATGCCGAAACGGAAAAAGAAGTGCTTGAAGCGCTAAAGAGAGTATCCGAAAACAGAACGGTTATCTCCATTTCACACAGAGTATCCGCAAAAATGGGAAGAATCATTCCGATTGAGCAGAAACTATAGGAATAAAAGCGGATTTTATAACCGGCGGAAGTATGTTATACTAAAATACAACATACGCAAGGCGCACGTTACAGGCAGGAGAGAAGAAGCCTGTACATGTGCGGCAAAACAGTGCGGGTAAAAGAGAGGGAAATCAGATGATACGGTGTAATAACTGCGGAGCGGATATTGAGGAAACACAGACACAATGCCCATACTGCCATGCCATGCAGTATGAAGCATCGGAAAAAGAGTACATGAATCACCTGTACAAAATGAATGATACCATGGACGGACTTGATGAAAATGCAAACCGTTATATCCGGAACAGAATCATTTGTCATGCTGTCATTACGCTGGCGGCGGTTGCAGCAGCACTGCTTGTCGGGACTGCGTGGGGATATACAAAATATCGTTCTTATTATAATTCGGCTTCGGAACGCAGAGAGATTGCAGAGGGCATGGCATGGTATGATGAAAATGTGCCGCAGATAAATGAAGCCTACGAGCAGGGAAACTTTGCAGACATCAGTGAAGTGACGGCGGATTCTTATAAAAATAAAATATTACAGCAGTGGAAACATTATAATATTTTATATATTTATAAATATGCGTATTCAGATACACTGCGCTATGATGATAAAATCGCACAGGGAACGCCGCTTGAAAGCTATGAATTTGAAAATCTGTACCGCAGCTGCATGGAATATATGAATATGCTGGAAGATACGGACGGATATATGTACCGGTATTATAAAAGCTGTGATGCACAGGAAAAAGAAATTATCAGTACGTGGACACAGCATGTAAAGGCAGTTCTTACCGATACCATCGGACAGTCGGAAGCCGACTATGCCGCAGACTATCAGGCTTTGTACGGGAACGGTGATGTCAGTAATTACAACATGTTCCGTGAAAAAGCACAAAAATATGAAAAATGACAGTGGGGAATATTTATGAAATGTAAAAATTGCGGTGCAGAACTGACAATGCTTGAAAAATTCTGTCCAAACTGCGGGACACCTAATGAACAGAGTCAGCAGCACATCAAAGATATGGAGCATTATGAACATGAATTTTCGGATACACAAAAAGAAGTTGTCCGTAACAGTAAATGGTTCATAAAATACATTGCACCGGTTACATCGCTGGTGATTGCGGGAATTGCAGCAGTCATAGTAACCATTCAGGCAAATCACCTTTGGGGATATAACCTGGCAGAACAAAAGCAGAAAAAATATAATCAGACACATGAGCAGGAAATCAAAGAACATTTACAGACACTGCTGGATAACGGGCAGTATGAAGAAGTATATCAGCTCTACACCCGTCTGAACCAGCGGATGAGCGGAACGGGAAACAGCGGCTGGTATGATTTTTACAACATGACAGAAGGGTATCTGCGTCTGCGCAATGCCATTATGTTTTACTATAATCCGGAACTGTCAGAGCATTATTCCAAAGAAACGGCATTAAACAATGCGGCAGAAGCAATCTGTATGATAACCGGAAGCGCGCAGGGGAAAAGTTACAGGGAACGGGCGGCAGAGAGTATTCCTTATATGGAAGATATAAAAGAAAAAGCAGGGCTGTTTTTAAAGGATTACTGTAATTTTACACAGGCTGATATAGATTCGCTCGAAAACCGTGACAGAACATCGGTAATTGCATTACTGACGAGGAGAATGTTTGATGAAGAATAAAAAAAATCGTGTTAATATAATAGGAAAGCTGTTGTATCTGGTTGTTGCCGTACTGGTTTTGATGATTATTCCGTCAGCGGCGGAAAATGCGTATGATTATTTCCGGGAAAAGCAGTCCAGAAAAGGATATACGTCAGAGAAGCTGTATGAGGATTTCTGCGATGGTGATTACGGCAGATTATCAGAAAAGGTGGCATATAACCGCGCTGTTGGAAGAACAGTCACAGAAGATGACAGGGACTACTATGCTTTCAGTGCCTGCTACAACAGCGCAGTTGATTATCATATGTACCGGACAGCCGGAAAAACAGACAAAGCTTCCGATACACTTGAGATATTTTATCAGAATGAATCAGAACTCAATCATTTGATTTTTAAGGACGCATTAACCGCGGTAAAAGAGGTATATGAAATTCCATAAATCTGCGGCTTATTCTGCAGAGTCTGCAATCAGATTCCGGTACCAGTAATAGGAATCTTTCGGAATCCGTTTTTGTGTCGGATAATCAATATATACCAGTCCGAAACGTTCATCGTAACCGCTGTGCCATTCAAAATTGTCCGTAAAAGACCAGTGAAAATACCCCATGACGGGTGTACCCTCTTTTATGGATTCACTCAGCTGTAACAGATAGCGCGTCAGAAAATCAATGCGTTCAGCATCATGGACTTTTCCGTCAAGGAAAATGTGGTCATTGCAGGAAAGCCCGTTTTCAGTAATAAAAATCGGCAGATGATAGCGTTCATACAGAAAGCGTGTACCCCAGTTCATAACTTCGGGAGTGACAGGCCATTTCAGTGCTGTCTTTGGAAAACCTGCATATCGTTTCGTAAAACCGTCTGCACCGGCTTTGCGTCCGTTATAAATGTTCAGCCCCAGAAAATCCAAAGGCGGATTTAATTCGCTGCAGTCGTTCCACACATTTTTAAGGTGCTGTGTTACAAAATTCAGCGTATCATCTGATTTTAAATCAGCAGTAATCTCCGGCGCAAGTGCTTCAAAATCCGGTGCAAGTCCGTTGATAACCGCATCGCAGAAAATGTGATGACAGAATAAAATATTTTCTTTGGTATTGGCAAATGTCATAGTTCTTGCGGCACAGATATCCGCTTCATTTTCACTGCATGGATAGCACAGATTTCCGGTACTTGAAAAACCGATTTTGACCGGTTTCTTTGCAGCCCTGCGCATTGCGGGAACGGCAAGTGCATGAGCTTTGGCAAGTGCGTGGAGAATATCCAGTGTTTCCAGCATGGAAAGCCGGTATCCGGGCGCGTGAAGACCGTCATAATACCCCATTTTTGTAATAATCTGCGGTTCATTGATTGTGGAAAAATAAGTTACACGGTCCGAAAAATGTTCACAGATAACAGCAGCATAACGCACAAATGCTTCAATCGTATGCGCAGACAGCCAGCCGCCGCGGTCCGAAAGGGACTGTGGAAGGTCCCAGTGAAAAAGCGTAATGTGCGGCTGGATGCCATACCGGATACAGCAGTCTATAACACGGTCATAAAAGGCAAGCCCCAAAGGATTGACAGCAGGATCATCGCCGTTTGGAAAAATCCGCGGCCATGAAACAGAAAAACGGTACGCGCGGATACCGGCATCTGCCATGAACCGGATATCTTCTTCATAGTTATCATAATAACAGCAGGCAAGCGTTCCGTCAGAGCTGTCAGCAATGACACCGCTTTTTTGACAGAACGTATCCCAGATAGAAGCGCCTTTGCCGTCCCGGTTATAAGCCCCTTCGGTCTGATAGGAGCTGGAAGCTGTTCCCCATATAAAATCTTTTGGAAAATTAATATGTTTCATACAAAGTTCCTCCATTACATAATTGCAGAGACATGATATTCCGTCACATCTTTCTGATAAGGAATCATATTTCCTTCAACCGGAGTGCCGTTTACAAGAAGGGTTTTGATGCCTTTCTGCGATTTGGCAGAATTATCAACGTGAATATGATAAACGGCACCGCGGAAATGCCGCGTTACGGTAAATCCGGACAGGGTTTCCGGAATACACGGATCGATGCAGAGTCCGTCAAATTCAGGGCGGATACCGAGAATATACTGTGAAACATTTGTAAATGTCCATGCGGCAGTTCCCGTAAGCCAGCTGTTTTTTGCTTCACCGAAACGGCATGCATCTTTTCCGGCAATCATCTGCGAATAAACGTAAGCTTCCGTCCGGTGCAGGTCGCTGATATCCTGAAGATATGCCGGACAGATTTTTTTATAAATTTCAAAGGCGCGGTTGCCGTGTCCCAAAACAGTTTCGGCAATGGAAACCCATGGATTGTTGTGGCAGAAGATACCGGCATTTTCTTTGTAGCCTTCCGGGTAAGATGAAATTTCACCCAGTTCAAGGTGATAGTATGTGTAAGCCGGCTGTAAAAGAACAATGCCATATTTTGTATCCAGCCTGTTTTTTACGGACTCCAGTGCTTTTTCGGCAAGACCTTCCTTTACCCCGATTCCAGCCATGACACAGAAGCCCTGCGGCTCAATAAAAATCTGACCTTCTTCACATTCATGCGAACCGACTTTTTTTCCGGCGGCATCGTAGGCACGTAAGAACCATTCGCCGTCCCAGCCGGATTTTAAAACCGCCTGTATCATTTGCTCAACCTGCGCATCGGCATCAGCAGCTTCTTTGGTAAGACCGGCATGGCGGCAGATTTGTGCATAGTCCCTGCCGTACTTTACATACATTCCGGCAATAAAAACAGATTCGGCAACAGGACCTTCGGAAGCACCGGCAGTCTGGAAGGATTCATCGGGAACGGTTGAAAAACAGTTCAGATTCAGGCAGTCGTTCCAGTCGGCACGGCCAATCAGAGGCAGGTTGTGCGGTCCGAGATGCGTGGACGTAAAATGAAAAGAGCGGCGCAGATGTTCCATCAGCGGAGCCTGATTGTCCGGATTGCTGTCAAACGGTGTCATTTCATCCAGAATCGAATAGTCGCCGGTTTCTTTTAAATAAGCGGCAGTTCCGGCAATCAGCCATAACGGGTCGTCATTAAAACCGCTTCCGATGTCTGCATTTCCCTTTTTGGTCAGCGGCTGGTACTGATGATAAGCACTTCCGTTTTCAAACTGGGTAGAAGCAATATCTAAAATACGCTGGCGCGCTTTATCCGGGATTAAGTGGACAAAGCCAAGCAGATCCTGGCAGGAATCCCTAAATCCCATGCCTCTGCCGATACCCGATTCAAAATAAGAAGCGGAGCGGGACATATTAAAAGTAACCATGCACTGATACTGGTTCCAGATATTGACCATGCGGCAGAGTTTCTCATCATCGGCTTCAAGTGTATAGCCGGAGAGCAGATGACTCCAGTAGTCTTTTAAACGTAACAGCGCATTGTCAAAATCTTTGATAGAAAGAAAATGTTCCATCAATTCATTTGCTTTTTTCTTGTTGATAATCTGTGGCGCTTCCCATTTATCATCTGCCGGATTTTCAATGTAGCCGAGCATAAAGATGAAATCACGGCTTTCGTGCGGTTCAAGTGTAATATCCAGCCGGAAAGAACCGCATGGCTGCCAGCCGTCGGCAACAGAATTGCAGGAAGTGCCGTTTCCAACGGACTGTGGTGCGGCAGGGGAGCCGTATGTACCAAGAAAGCTCTCGCGTGCGGTATCAAATCCGTCACACGCAGCATTTACAGCATAGACGGCATAGTGATTGCGGCGTTCACGGTATTCGGTTTTGTGATAAATGCAGGAGCGGCTGTCGCCCTTTACGACTTCGACTTCACCGGTGCTGTAGTTTTTCTGAAAATTATTCATATCTTCAACGGCATTCCACAGACAGAATTCAACATAAGAATAAAGACTGATGTTTTTTTTGCTGTCGGAAAGATTTTTCAGGCTGATTTTGTTTAATTCACAGTCGGCACCGATTGGAACGAGTGCGGTTACACAGGCTTCCAGTTCATTTTTAATACCTTTGTAAATCGTATATCCAAGACCGTGGCGGCATTCATAAGCATCCAGTGCGGTCTGTGACGGCTGCCAGCCAGGATTCCATACGGTGCTGCCGTCTTTGATATAGTAGTAGTGGCCGTTGCTGTCTAACGGTGCATTGTTATAGCGGTATCGGGTAAGACGCATCAGTTTGGCATCTTTATAAAAAGCATAGCCGCCGCCGGTGTTGCTGATCAGGCGGAAGAATCTTTCGCAGCCCAGATAATTAATCCATGGCAGCGGCGTCTGTGGTGTAGTAATCACATATTCTTTATTTGTATCATCAAAATATCCAAAATTCATAGAAACCCTCCTTTTGTTAAGTTTACAGGTACTTTATGGCGGAAAAAATACGTGCCATTTAACGAAAACGATTAAGAAATGCCGGGAAATAAAAAGCCTGCCGGGCTTATACACTAGTATATGCAGAAAAACAGATAGAAAGTAATCATATTTATCTCTAAGCTGAGTATATTTTAATAAAAAGAAAAATGCAATGTTGAAATGAGAAAAACAGAAAAATAGTCAAAATGCACAAAAGTGTATATACAAAATGCACTAATTTTATAAAATGTCAAAAAAGAGTTGCATTTAAAATAATAACATGCTATATTGAATTTACGAAAACGATTAAGTAACTATTAACGGCTCAGACAAACGAGGTAAGTGACTATGGTATCTATGAGAGATATTGCAGACAGATGTAAAGTATCTGTTGCAACGGTCAGTAAAGCGCTGAATCATCATAGTGACATCAGCGAGGAAACCAGAAAGCGGATTCAGAAAGCGGCAGATGAGATGGGATATTATCCGAACTCGGCGGCGAGGGCATTAAAGACACACCGTTCCTATAATATTGGTGTTCTTTTAAATGACAAAGCAAACAGCGGTCTGACGCATGAATATTTTTCAGCGGTGCTTCAAGGTGTCAAAGTCGAGGCAGAAAGCTGCGGATACGATATTACATTTATTAATACGCACAGCAAGACAATGACTTATTATGAACATTGTAAATATCGTAATCTCGATGGAGTTGTTATTGCATGTACGGATTTTGAGTGTGAGGAAGTGAAGGAAGTTGTCAACGGAACGATTCCCACGGTAACGATTGACTACGTATTTAACAGCTGCACTTCGGTAAGCTCGGATAATGTAAAGGGGATGAGAGATTTAGTCCGGTATGTATATGAGATGGGACATCGCAGGATTGCTTATATACATGGAGAGGATGATTCGGAGGTAACAAAGCAGAGATTAACATCATTTTACAGGACACTTGAGGAATTGGGGATTGAGGTACCGGATGAATACGTGAAATCATCAGAGTATCTGAATTCAGTCAAAGCAGAACAGTTCACAGATGAACTGCTGGATATGAAAGATGCACCGACCTGCATATTTTATCCGGATGACCTGTCGAATACCGGCGGACTCAATGCAGTCCGCAAAAGGGGTTTAAAAGTGCCGCGGGATATTTCGACGGTAGGATATGACGGTATTAAATTATCGCAGATGTTAAGTCCGAAACTTACCACGCTGCGGCAGGGTACGATGGAGATTGGAAAGAAGGCAGCCAAAGAACTGATAGCGGCGATTGAACGTCCGAAGACGACACTGGTAAAAAGAGTTATAGTTGAAGGAACTCTGATAGAGGGTGAAACTGTCAGAGATATCAGCTAAAGGGGTTTTTGAGGAGGTATTATTATGAAGAAGGGTAAATTTACAAGTTTAATGCTTGCGGGAATGATGGCAGTGACAACACTTGCAGGATGCGGTTCGGGAGGAAAACAGGCCGCTTCAAAGGTTGATACAAGTGAGGCAGCACAGGGGAAAGTATTGAATATCTACTGCTGGAATACAGAATTTCAGGACAGATTTGAATATTTTAAAAAGTCCGGAAAGCTTCCGTCAGATGTAAAAGTAAATTTCGTGGTTACACCGAATGAAAACAACGCATACCAGAATGCACTGGATGCAGCACTTTTAAAACAGAATGACGTACCGGCAGATGAAAAGATTGATATTTTCCTGATTGAAGCCGATTATGCGTTGAAATATGTTGACAGTGATTACACACTGGACGTTGTCAATGACATCGGACTTTCAAAGGATGCACTGGCTGACCAGTATCAGTACACCAAAGATATCGTAACAGATTCAAAGGGCGTACAGAAAGGTACAACATGGCAGGCAACACCGGGATTGTTCGCATACAGACGTTCCATTGCAAAAGATGTTCTCGGCACGGATGATCCGGATGCAGTACAGGCACAGCTTTCTTCATGGGATAAGTTTAATGCCGTAGCTGAAAAGGCATCTGAAAAAGGTTATAAGATGCTTTCCGGATATGACGATGCCTACAGAGTATTCTCAAACAACGTATCTGCACCGTGGGTTGATTCCAATAATAAGATTGTCATTGATGACAACATTATGAAATGGGTTGACCAGACAAAGACCTTTACAGAAAAAGGCTACAACAACAAGTCTTCACTTTGGGACAATGTATGGCAGGCTGACCAGGGTCCGAAAGGAAATGTATTTGGATTCTTTTATTCAACATGGGGTATTAACTTTACACTTCTTGGCAATGCATTGGAAACACCTGTAAAAGAAGGCGGTAAGGAAGAAGTCGGCAATGGTATTTACGGGGATTATGCCGTATGCCAGGGACCACAGAGTTACTACTGGGGCGGTACATGGATTTGTGCAGCAGCCGGAACCGATAATCCGAACCTGATTAAAGAAATTATGCAGACAATGACCTGCGATAAGGATACAGAAGTCCAGATTACAAAAGATACACAGGATTACACCAATACCATTTCCGGCATGAATGAACTTGCAAACAGCAATTTCAAGTCAGACTTCCTTGGCGGACAGAACCATATTAAACTCTTTGCAGAAGCTGCACCGAAGATTAATATGAAGAATATTTCAGCATATGACCAGGGATTAAATGAAGAATTCCAGAAGGCAATGAAGGATTACTTCGACGGAAATGTTACAAAAGACAAGGCACTTGATAATTTCTACAAGGCCGCAACAGAGAAATACCCGAATCTGACACATTAATAACATGACAGTATAAGGTGACAGGCACGCCTTGAAATCATTGAATTGTTATCAGAATAAAGCTGGTTTCAAGAAACGGGTTTCAGGGCGTGCATTTGTTTACCGGAAATGGAGGGCGGCATGAAAAGAAAAAGAAGATCAAAATGTGTAAGTTATGCAAAGTGGGGATATATATTTTTGATACCGTTCTTTCTGGTATATTTTATTTTTCAGCTGCTTCCGCTGATTTCCACTTTCTATAACAGCTTTTTTGAAAATTACAGAGTGGGTCTTATGCAGATAGGACCAAAGTTTGTAGGATTACAGAATTATAAAGAAATACTATTTAACAGCGAATTGCCGATTTATTTGAAAAATACGTTTATTATCTGGATGATGGGCTTTATTCCGCAGATGTTTTTCTCACTGCTGCTTGCATCCTGGTTTACGGATTTGCGATTGAGATTGAAATGTACGGGATTCTTTAAGACCGTTATTTATATGCCGAACCTGATTATGGCATCTGCATTTTCAATGCTGTTTTACACCATATTTTCAGATGTAGGCCCGATTAATAACCTGCTGAATTCCATGGGACTTCCTACATACCGGTTTCTTTCGGAAGTTGCAGGCGCGAGAGGTCTGATTGCACTGATGAATTTCCTCATGTGGTTTGGTAATACGACCATTGTTTTAATGGCAGGTATTATGGGAATTGATACCAGTATTCTTGAAGCTGCAAGAATTGACGGGGCGAATTCTATTCAGATATTCAGACGCATTACACTTCCGATTATCCGTCCGATTATGGCATACACCCTTGTAACATCGCTGATTGGTGGTATTCAGATGTTTGATGTTCCGCAGATTTTAACAAACGGTAACGGTAATCCGGACAGAACGAGCATGACGGTTATTATGTATCTGAATAAGCATTTATATAGTAAGAACTACGGCATGGCAGGTGCGTTATCCGTAATTTTGTTTATCATTACGGCGATACTGAGCGTTGCGGTATTTAAGTATGTTACCAAAGATATGGTAAACGTAGGGGCAAAGAAAGTTAAAAAGGCAAAGGGGGTATAGATTATGAGCGCTGTCAGCAAAAAGAAATCCGATAAAAAGGATAAAATCATCTTGAATATACAGAGAACTTTGTGCTATATCGTATTAATTATCATTTCTATACTGTGCCTGTTTTCTTTTTACGTACTGCTGATTAATACGACAAGGTCCCACCCGGATATACAAAAAGGATTCTCTTTAATTCCGGGAAAGTCATTTTTTGTCAATCTGACGAATCTGTTGAAGGATAAACAGCTTCCGGTCTTAAAGGGAATGTGCAACAGCCTTCTGGTAGCTTCCGGTTCGGCAGTGATTTCCGTATATTTTTCGGCACTGACGGCATATGCAATCCACGCATATGATTTCAGGTTTAAGAAAGCAGCATTTACCTTTATTATGGTCATCATGATGGTGCCGACACAGGTATCTGCACTTGGTTTTATTAACCAGATGAGCAACATGCGGTTGATGAATTCATTTATTCCGCTGATTATACCGTCCATTGCATCACCGGTTGTATTCTTCTTTATTAAGCAGTATATGGACAGCGTGCTTCCGATGGAGCTGGTTGAAGCAGCCCGGATTGACGGAGCGCATGAATTCAGAATCTTTAACCAGATTGTACTGCCGCTGATGAAACCGGCAATTGCCGTGCAGGCGATATTTACATTCGTGTCATCATGGAATAATTACTTTATTCCATCCCTGCTGTTAAACAAAGACAGTAAAAAGACACTTCCGATTCTGATTGCGCAGTTAAGAAGTGCCGACTTCTTAAAGTTTGATATGGGCAAGGTCTATATGATGCTTGGCTGTGCCATCTTACCGGTTATCATCGTTTATCTGTGCCTGTCAAAATTTATTGTACGGGGCGTTACACTTGGCGGTGTGAAAGGTTAAGAGCAAAAATACAATTTAAAATCCGTGAAATTTAAAATCCGGGATTTACAAAAAATGACGAGAAAAGCGTCCGTGTTTTTGTAAATCCCGGATATTTTATTGCTGGAAAATGAATTTGCAAATGTTTTGCAAATCTGTTGACAGTACGAAATGAATGTGCTACAATTCCAAAATGCAAATGATTTGCAAATTGGTAACAGCAAGCTTCACTTGTTATTGGCAGTATTGTGCCGCAGGCATTAAAATGCCTGTGGAATGGAGGATAGCACAAAAAAGAATCGAGGAAAAATCATGCAGAACGGTTATAAAACCAAAAGCAGAAGCTATATTATGGAATTTTTTACGGCACACAAAGAGCAGATTGTCAGTGCGGCGGATATTCACCATTATTTAGAGGAGAACGGCAAGCAGGTCAATCTGGCAACGATTTACCGGAATCTCGACAAGATGACGGACGAAGGCATTTTGTTAAAATATAAGACCGCAAAAGATGAACACGCGGTTTACCAGTATACGGACGGACACCCGGAATGTCACGAACATCTGCATTTACAGTGCGTGCGCTGTGGACGGGTGATTCATCTGGAATGTGGATTTATGAAAGATATCCGGGCACATCTTGAGGAACATCACGGATTTGCACTGGAGTGCAGCAGTTCCGTGCTGTACGGAATGTGCAGGGAATGTAAGGAAATGGAGAGCGGCAGTCATGAAAAGAATCATGAATAAAATAAAAGAAAAAGGCGCTGTTATATGTGCGTTTCTGCTGTGCATAACGTCTATCGCGACAATGGCGGGCTGTGGGAAACTGCCCTCGTCTTTTGTGACTTCGGATAAAATCAAAGTGGTATGCACGACATTTCCGCAGTACGACTGGGTGCGGCAGATATTAGGAGAGAATAGTGACGAATTTGAAATTAAACTGCTGACGGACAACGGTGTGGATATGCACAGCTACCAGCCGTCCACGGCGGATATTGCGGCAGTGGCTTCCTGTGACGTGCTGGTATACACAGGCGGAACTTCTGAAAACTGGGTGGCATCGGCATTAAAAGAAGCGGTAAATCCCGATATGACCGTTGTCAATCTCATGGACTATCTGGGCGATTCCATAAAAGAGGAAGAACTGGCAGAGGGTATGCAGGGCGACAGCCACGGACACACCCACAGCCATGCAGAGGAAGACGATGACCATGACGAGGCACATGACGGCAGTCATGACCACGAAGAAGAACATCATCACGAAGATGAAATTGAATATGATGAACACATCTGGCTTTCTGTAAAAAATGCAGAAAAGATTGTGGAAGAATTAGCAAATGTTCTTGCCGGGAAAGATACAGAACACGCACAGGCAATCCGGGAAAACGCAAGCACTTATCAGAGCCGGTTAAACGAATTGGATACGCAGTATGCGCAGGCGGTACAAAGCGCAAAGCATGACACGGTGCTGTTTGGCGATAGGTTTCCGTTCCGCTATCTGGTTGACGATTACGGAATTAATTACTATGCGGCATTTGCGGGGTGCAGTTCGGAAACCTCCGCAAGCTTTAAAACGGTCGTTTTTTTATCCGGAAAAATCGACGAACTGGGACTGTCCAAAGTGCTGGTGATTGAAAATTCGGGAGAACAGGTGGCAAAGACTGTTATTGAAAATACAAAAAATAAAAATGCCGAAATCCTGACACTGGATTCCATGCAGTCTGTCACGAAAAAGCAGATAGCGGACGGATACACGTATCTTTCAGCAATGGAGAAAAATCTTGAGGTCTTAAAGGCGGCATTAAATTGATGATAAAAAATCTGTGTATTGAGAATTTATGACGGCAGATACACACTGGAAAGGAGCAGTTATGGCTTATATAACATGTGAAGATCTGGCACTGGGCTATGAAGGAAAAGCAGTGACAGAGCATATACATTTTACGGTAAACAAAGGGGACTACCTTTGCATTATCGGTGAAAACGGTGCTGGAAAAAGTACGCTGATGAAGACACTGTTACGTCTGATACAGCCCATTTCGGGAACAATCGAAACGGGGGACGGACTGTCAGCCTATGAAGTCGGCTATTTGCCACAGCAGACGGCAGTGCAGAAGGATTTTCCAGCATCGGTTATGGAGATTGTGCTGACGGGAACGTTAAATAAAAGCGGCTGGAAGCCGTTTTACAGCAGACAGCAGAAAAATGAAGCGCGGCAGAATATGGAAAAAATGGGTATCTGGAATTTAAGAAACCGCTGTTACCGGGAGCTTTCCGGCGGGCAGCAGCAGAGAGTCCTGCTTGCAAGGGCGCTGTGTGCCACAACCAAGCTGCTTCTTTTAGACGAACCGGTGGCAGGACTGGACCCGAAAGTAACAGCTGAAATGTATCAGCTCATTGAACAGCTTAACAAGAGCGGTGTTACGATTATTATGGTATCGCATGATATTCAGGCGGCGTTAAAATATGCGAGCCACATTTTACAGATAGGTAAAAAACAGCTCTATTTCGGCTCAAGCAAAGACTATCTGGAAAGTGACGCGTGGAAATTATTGGAAGGAACGGAGGAGAAAGACAATGAGTGATATGATAACAACACTGGCATTTTATATGCGTTTTCCGTTTGTGCGTTATGCGTTGATTGTAGGTGTGCTGATTGCGCTGTGCTCCTCACTGCTCGGCGTAACGCTGGTTTTAAAAAGATTTTCGTATATCGGTGACGGACTTTCGCATGTCGCATTCGGCGCAATGGCGGTGGCGGCGGTTTTGAACCTGACCAATGACACCCTGCTTGTCATGCCGGTGACGGTTGTGGCGGCGATTCTATTACTGCGCACCGGTCAGAATACCAAAATCCACGGAGATGCGGCAATCGCCATGCTTTCCGTCGGTTCGCTGGCTGTCGGCTACCTTTTGCTGAATCTGTTTTCGACATCAACGAATATTAACGGGGATGTGTGCGGAACGCTGTTTGGTTCAACGTCCATTCTGACACTGACGACAGCCGAGGTATGGCTGTGTGTAGCGGCTTCGGTCGTGGTGATATTTATATATGTTTTCTTTTATAATAAGATATTTGCCGTTACATTTGATGAAAATTTTGCAACGGCAACCGGCATGAAGGCAGAACGCTACAACCTGCTGATTGCCGTGGTAACGGCAGTGATTATCGTGCTTGCAATGAACCTTGTCGGTTCCCTGCTGATTTCGGCACTGGTGATATTTCCGGCGCTGTCTGCCATGCAGGTGATTAAAAATTTCAAAGGTGTAGTCATCTGTTCTGCTGTGATTTCGGTGCTGTGTGCGTTATTCGGTATTCTGGCATCCATACTGTTTTCAACGCCGGTCGGCTCAACGATTGTGGCGGCGGATATTGTTGTGTTTGTTGTAATGGCAGTTATCGGAAAATGCGTTGCCGGAAGGTGATTTTAAAAAGTGATTTACGATGATATATTTTATGAAAGAACCGGTATGGGAGTGAAATCCTGTACCGGTTCTTTTTTGCTGTTTTGACAGCAGAGAATGATATTGTTTTTTTCATATATAATGGGCAAAAAGGTAAAAATTGGAATGCATACTGATACTGTGTATACATTCAAAATACGATTAAACAAGAGGAAAGAACAATGGGTTACACAACATTAAATAAAGATGAAAAAGAAGAAGAAAAAAAGGTTCTAATTCTTTTCACGCCCACCTTCTTACCCTTCGGACAAGAAGTATCCCTCGCTCAAAGAACTCGGTCAATTCCGATTTTCTTAATTCAACAAATTTAAATTTTCACGATAAATAAGAGTATATAAATAAGATGAAAAAGAATATGAGTCAGGTGATTCATATTCTTTTTCAAATCACATTGACAATCATCTATGTATTGTATATAATGACATATAGATAAATATCTATGCGAGGTGACTGAAATGAATACTATGGATGTTGCACTTATTTGTAAAGCTCTTGGAGATAGCAATAGACTTCAAATTGTACAAATGTTATCGGAGGGCGAAAAATGCGGCTGTAAACTTTTAGAAGCTTTTAAAATTACCCAGCCAACTCTTTCTCATCATATGAGAATATTAACAGAGTGTGGTTTGGTAAATGCACGTAAGGAAGGAAAATGGAGTCATTATTCTTTAAACTGTGAAACATTGAAGGAATATAAACAGTTTATTGAAGGGTTATCCTGCACTGATGGTAAAGGGGGCTGTTGTAATTCATGATTTGGGAGTTTATTCAGAATCAGATATTGGGAATGAAGTGGCTTAATGAACTGATAGGAAATGCACTTACCATGATGGGATTAGATATAAATACCAGAGTGGGTGGCAGCATTCAATTTTTTATTTATGATGTTCTGAAAATTACAGTGCTGCTCTGCTTCTTAATCTACATGATTTCCTATATCCAAAGCTACTTTCCTCCGGAAAGAAGTAAGAAGATCATGGGAAGATTTAAAGGTATCTCTGCACACTGCATAGCAGCTTTGCTTGGAACGGTCACACCGTTTTGTTCCTGCTCATCTATTCCTTTGTTTATAGGATTTACAAGTGCAGGACTTCCGTTAGGAGTAACCTTTTCCTTTTTGATTTCATCTCCTATGGTTGATCTTGGCAGTTTGATTCTTTTGATGAGTATTTTTGGAACAAAGGTTGCAGTGGTATATGTTATATTCGGACTTGTGATTGCAGTAGCTGGTGGTACCCTTATTGAAAAAATGCACTTAGAAAATTATGTGGAGGCATTTGTAAGAAATGCAAGTGCAGTGGATATTGATTCTCCAACATTAACACAAAAGGAAAGATTGGAATATGCGAAAGACCAGGTAGTATCTACATTCAGAAAAGTATTTCCTTATATTGTGGTAGGTGTAGGTATTGGTGCATTGATTCATAACTGGATTCCGGAAGTTTGGGTAGAAAGTATTCTTGGAAGTAATAATCCTTTTGGCGTAATATTAGCAACCTTAATCGGAATTCCCATGTATGCTGACATTTTTGGGACAATACCGATTGCAGAGGCTTTGCTTGCAAAAGGTGCCCAGCTTGGAACTATTTTATCTTTTATGATGGCGGTAACCACATTGAGCCTTCCATCTCTGATTATGCTAAGAAAAGCAGTTAAACCAAAACTTCTTGGAATTTTTATTGCTATCTGTGCAATCGGAATTATAGTTGTTGGTTATGTATTTAACACATTACAATATTTTATGATATAAAAGGAGAATGATTATGGCATTATTTGGATTAGGTAAGAAGAAAGACGAAACAAAATCATCATGCTGCTGTGGTGGAACCTGCACGCCTGAGACAATGGAAAAGGCAGAAGAAAAGAAAAACAGTATGGGGGTAAAGATTCTTGGTGGTGGTTGTGCAAAATGTAATCAGCTTGAAGCTGCAACGGTAGAAGCGCTAACTGAATTAGGTATGGATACAACCATTGAACATATTAAAGAATGGGGAGAAATTGCCTCTTATGGAGTAATGACAACACCAGCTTTGGTTATTGACGGAAAGATTGTTTCCTTTGGCAAAGTATTAAAGAAAGAAGAGGTTATTAAGATTCTCAAAGAGGTCAGAGGATAATGGAAAAGAAGAAAATTGCTTTTGTTTGTGTTCATAATTCATGTAGAAGCCAGATAGCTGAGGCATTAGGCAATCATTTGAGAGGCAATGATTTTGAATGCTATTCCTGTGGAACAGAGACTAAACCACAGATAAACCAGGATGCGGTCAGACTGATGAAAAAGTTATACGGGATTGATATGGAAGAAAAACAGTTTAGTAAAACTTATGATAAAATTCCGACACCTGATATTGCTATTTCAATGGGATGTGATGTGGGATGTCCGTATATTGGCAGATATTTTGATGATAACTGGGGATTACCAGATCCAACAGGACAGAGTGATGAAGTCTTTAAAGAAGTAATTAAGCAAATTGAAGAAAAAATCATGTTATTATAAAAAGAGAAAACTTCCAGTTGAACAAAATCGCTGCGCGATGGCCTGCCAAGGCTGTGGCGCAGTTTTTCTACTTTTTCTAAAAAAGGCAGTTGCTTCTTTTCTTAAAAATAGTTATTGTTAAGTTACCACACAAAACATAACACAAAAGAAAGAATCACTGCCTATGAAAATAATACCATTACTAGGCTGCTTTCACAAGCAGTTTTATTTTGCAAATGCACCTCCATGATAGGTAGTTTCTATTATTTGTCATTCAATATGGTGGGTTTCTCTTAATAATAGGATTAGGAGCGTATTTGTTCATAAAGCACCTCGCTAACCCGTTGTTGTTATGGAACATTTCAAACGGGGTTCAAAGTTATTATATGATTTTATGCCCTACTCTTTTGCTGATTTTGTTTTTGGGCTTCATTACAGTTACAAGAACCCTCAAAATTTTAATGTATTGGAGCAATTATTTTTTGATAGATGTGTAAGTGATTAAAAGAATATCTATATTGAGCTAGATTTATTAGAAGATTAATAGCATCTTGACAGGATAAAAAAAGCGGTGTATATTATTAAAGTTCAAAAACGAACAGTTCAAAATGAAAGAAGGTGCATTTGTGAAAAATTATTTTGCACATTGTGTTGATGTAGAAGAATTGTATGAAAATATGGTATCTCCTGTTTGTGAAAAATACGAATTGACTTATATGGAGTTTACAGTTCTTATGTTTTTAGCAAATAATCCCCAGTATGATACAGCTACTCAAATTGTTAGATATCGTCATCTTGCTAAATCCCATGTATCTGTTTCAATTCGCTCTTTACAGGAAAGAGGATTGATTTTAGGGGAACATAAGGGAGGGAATCACAGAACCATTCACTTAAGTGTTGCTGGCAAAGCAACAGATATTATTGCAGCCGGGCGTGCGGCACAGAACAAATTTTGTGAAATAGTATTTGCAGGATTTTCAAAGAAAGAAATGGAAAAGCTGCAACAGTTTACAGAGCAGGTAAACAGAAATATCAAGGAATATACGAACAGTTAGGAGAGGTTTATCGTGGAAAATAACAAGGATTTTTTAGGTACGCAGCCCGTTGGAAAACTGCTTTTTAAGTTGGCAATTCCTACGGTGATAGCACAGTTGATCAATATGTTGTATAACATTGTTGATAGGATCTTTATCGGGCATATATCGGATGCAGGCAGTCTTGCTCTGACGGGTGTCGGTGTGACCATGCCTATTATTATGATTGTGTCGGCATTTGCAGGACTTGTAAGTTCAGGAGGTGCGCCACGTGCTTCTATTTCGATGGGAAAAGGAGATATGGACAGTGCAGAGCAAACGCTTGGTGGATGTTTTCTTTTACAGGTAATTGTTTCAATCGTTCTGACAGTGGTACTTTTACTGTTTGGAGAAAATTTGCTGTTAGCTTTTGGAGCCAGTGAGAACACCATTTCGTATGCTGCTTCATATTTGAATATTTATGCTTTTGGAACGTTATTTGTGCAGTTGACCTTGGGCATGAATGCATTTGTAACTGCTGAAGGGTTTACAAAGATATCCATGGTATCCGTTGCTATCGGAGCAATTCTAAACATTGTGCTTGATCCGATTATGATTTTTGGATTAAATATGGGTGTTCGTGGTGCTGCTTTGGCAACTGTTATTTCGCAGGCAGTTTCATGTATCGTCGTTGTGGCATTTTTGTGCAGTAAGAAATCAATACTTAGACTGAAACGTAAGAATTTGAATATAAAGCCCAAAGTTGTGTTCCCGTGCATTGCGCTTGGAACTGCAGCATTTATTATGCAGGCGAGTGAAAGCGTTATATCCGTATGCTTTAATTCTTCCCTGCTGAAATATGGCGGAGATATTGCGGTAGGTGCAATGACGATTCTTACCAGTGTCATGCAGTTTGCAATGCTTCCTTTACAGGGAATTGCACAGGGAGCGCAGCCAATTACAAGTTATAATTATGGAGCAAACAATACGGAACGTGTAAAAAAGACTTTTCGTGTTTTATTAACAGTAAGCCTGATTTATTCTGTCACACTTTGGCTGGCTGTAATGCTTATGCCACAATTCTTTGTGAGCATTTTTACTCCGGAGACAGCGATGATCGAGTTCGCATCAAAAGCTCTGCGTATCTATATGGCAGTCATGTTTTTATTTGGTATTCAGATTGCATGCCAGATGACCTTTACAGCTCTTGGCAATGCGACAAGTTCTATCATTGTGGCAGTTACAAGAAAATTTATTCTGCTGTTACCATTGATTTATATTATGCCACATATGGTTTCAGACAAAACCATGGGTGTTTACCTTGCAGAGCCGGTAGCAGATTTCATAGCAGTAACCTTTACTGCAATTTTGTTTTATTTCCAGTTTAGGAAAGCGATGAACAAGATTGAATCGTAGTTTATATAGTCGTTAAGGGGAAATTTTCTTCTTGGCGGCTATTTTTTATAAAAACGTAATAAATATTGATAAGCTGACACAGGGGGTTACCTTGATTTGTCTTTTGATAGATTTTCCAAGACTTGCAATTTTGCTGTTTGGTCTTCTTATTAAGGAATTTTTACTTGGAATTATGGAATTGTATTCTATTAAGAAGACGGGTGTGGTACATGGTGCGAATTGGCATGGAAAACTTACAACCTGTATGATATATGTAACTTTATTTGTACATATCTGGTGGCATTGATGAATCTGGGAACGGTGCTGTCCTACATGGGTAAAGTGGTCAGTATTGTAATGCCTGTGATTGTAGGCGGGATTTTGGCGCTATTTATTCATGTACCTATGAAAGGAATTGAAAACAGACTGCTTAAATTAAGAGCTTGTATGATCAGATAGAAGCAAGTATTCCGCAGTGGATTACATATATGAATAGTCATAATATCAATGCGGCATGGCTGGAGGAATTAACAGCAGATATCAATATGGAACAGACATTACAAAACTTTTCAACACAGATTGATTCCATGTTAACGAATGTTGCGAGTGTTTTATCCTCTACTGTGAAAGGACTTATAACTGCCAGTTTTGCATTTATTATAGCTGTCTATATTTCACTGGATGGCAAAAGAGTGGGACGGCATGCAACGAAGTTAATTACAGCATATTTGAAACCGTCATGGGCTGAATGGATATTACATGTTTGCAGGACATTTCGCAGAATCTTTGGCAATTTTCTGACTGGACAGTGCACAGAGACAGTCATACTAGGTTTCCTTATGTGTATAACATTTTCAATTTTTAAATTGCCGTATGGAAGTTTAGTTGGATTGCTGACAGCAGTATGTGCCATTATTCCTTATGTTGGTGCATTTATTTCCAGTGCGGTAAGTATTTTCCTTACGTTGCTGGTGACCCCATCGTTAGTAATAAGGTGCCTTATTGTTTATAGTATGACGCAATTTGTGGAGAACCAGTTTATTTATCCGAGAGTGGTAGGAAGTTCTGTAGGTTTACCACCATTGTATACGTTAATCGCTGCTATGATTGGTGGCAAATTATTTGGAATTATTGGTATTATTTTCTTCATTCCGTTGGCTGCTGTTGCCGTCGAACTTGTAAAAGAGGATGCAGCAAAGCGTCTACATTATAATAAAAAACATATTGCATAATAGAAGGTACTTATGAGGAATGAAAAATTAGATTTGCTCGTAACTTTTGATAAAAACTATATAGAGCCTTTTAAGGTAATGCTGGGTTATGCAAAATACTGTATTTCTCCATTTTTGTGGAAAGCAAAAACCGTGGAAGTCAAAAAGCCAATCGTTTTTCGGTACTATACAAACATTATATGAAACTTGCGGAAGGATAATCGAAATGTAAGGACATATATTATGAACAAAATTACATATCAGGACATATTTTGGCTGTTTATGAATGGGGACCATTCAATATCGTTTATGGAATTGGCATTCCGGTGTTTTATGTAAGCAGCATGAGATAAACATTAATGCTCTGTGGAAAGAGAGGTTTTTTGATTGAATGAGAAGAATATAGAGTATCGTTCTGAAAATTTCTATATAAGGAAAACCGACGATAGAGATTATGATAATTTTAGGAAAGTGTGCGAAGCTGAATATCTTATTGGTCGAATATATAAACATCAGCCAAAGATTGCGATGAAATGCTTCTGGGAGACTTTATTCGAGGGCGAGGATATTCATTATTCGATTTTCCTTCAAGATGGGGAGTTTTTAGGAAGAGTCAGTTTGCAATATGGAAGATGCAAATATCCGGAGATTGCCATTGTAGTAGTAAAGAAGTATCAGAATCAGGGGTATGGTTTTAAACTACTGAAAGAATGGTGTAGTTGGGTGCATGAAGTGTATGGATATAGCAGACTTGATATTTTAATAGATGCAGAAAATGAGCCAAGTATAAGGCTGTTTAGAAAACTAGATGTTAAATGGGATTCAAAAGATAGCGATGTTCTTGAATGCCATATAGAATTACCTTTGTAAATCGGAAAAATTGCAAAGGAATATTATGTTACAATTTATGGTAAAAGGTGATTTTAATGAACATACAGATATTTGGAACCAAGAAATGTAATGATACAAAAAAGCGGAACGATTTTTCAAAGAACGAGGTATTAAGTATCAGTTCATTGACATGAAGGAAAAAGGAATGTCTAAAGGTGAATTCAATTCGGTGGCTCAGGTTAATGGTGGCATTGAAAATATGATTAACTGGGATGGCAAGGATAAAGATACACTTGCACTGATAAAGTATATTCCTTTTCGGTATACATTCCGTTCTGCTTCCTCCAACGCATCATAATCCTGATAATACAGAAAGCTGGTCAAAGGCGAAAAGAAAAAAGCCTTCAGTTACAAGAATATAAAATCCGTCTATACGATAGTATTTTTTGAAACAAGTATCAAAGAATTTCATGAATATCCACAAAACTACATTCACAAATTTAAACAGCAGTCAGACACAGGATTAGAACTGGAATTATTGCAAAAATATGTGTTCATACCGCTTGACATTTTCCATGGAATCTACCACAATGATGGTAAGAGTAACGGGAAGAGCGGTGTGATTGCAAAAAGCAAAAAATAATATTTTACACAGATTTCACACTAATAAGATAGTGGATTTTACATACATTTTATATCATAGAACAGAATCAGAAAAAGAGGAGGTTTCCATATGCTTAGAGTAGGAATGTTAACCAGTGGCGGAGATTGTCAGGCGTTAAATGCAGCAATGCGGGGTGTGGCAAAAAGTCTTTACGAACAGTGCAGCGAGGTCGAAATTTATGGCTTTGAAGACGGATACCGAGGACTGGTACGCGAACAGTATCATGTAATGAAGCCGGGAGAGTTTTCCGGAATATTAAATAAAGGCGGTACGATTCTTGGAACGTCCCGTATGCCGTTTAAGCGGATTCATGAGCCGGATGAAGACGGAAGGGATAAAGTAGCATGTATGATTGAAACCTACAAAAAGCTTTCACTGGACTGCCTTGTAGTGCTGGGTGGAAACGGTTCTCATAAGACAGCAGATTTATTGTCAAAAAAGGGATTAAATATACTGACAATGCCTAAAACTATTGATAATGATTTGTATGGGACAGACGTCAGCTTCGGATTTCAGTCTGCGGTAGATATTGCGGCAAATACAATCGACTGCATACATTCTACTGCGGCATCCCACAGCAGAGTATTTATTGTAGAACTGATGGGACATAAAACAGGCTGGCTGACCCTTTATGCAGGTATGGCAGGAGGAGCCGATATTTTACTGATTCCGGAAATACCATATGATTTAGAGGTTGTTGCAGAGGCTATTCGTAAAAGAACAAAGGCAGGAAAACATTTTACGATTATTGCAGCAGCGGAAGGTGCGATTTCCAAAGAGGAAGCAGCACTTTCAAAATCTGAATTAAAAGCAAAAAGAAAGAAGGAGAATTATCCTTCGGCTGCATATCGAATCGGAGCAGAGATTCTTCAAAAGACAGGTTTGGAAGTTCGTGTGACCGTTCCGGGTCATGTGCAGCGGGGTGGACAGCCGTGTGCCTATGACAGGGTTCTTGCGACAAGGCTGGGAGCGAAGACCGCAGAACTTATTTTGCAGAAAAAATATGGTTATATGACGTGTGTAAAAGAGAATAAGATAGATATTATCCCGATCAGCGAAGTGGCAGGAAAGACAAAGCTGGTTGACACGGATTCAGATATTATCAGACAGGCAAAGTTTGCAGGACTCAGCTTCGGAGATGAACCGTGTGGTATATAAGGGGTTAAAAGTGTAAATATGATTACGGATGGGAGAAGAAGATGATGGATAAAGCAAAAGGGTTGCATACCCATAAACCATATTATTATAACAGGGAGCTTTCGTGGCTGAAATTTAATGAACGGGTGTTAGATGAGGCGATTGATAAAGAAGTGCCGCTTTGTGAGCGGTTATCATTTGTATCGATTTTTCAGAGTAATCTGGACGAATTCTTCATGGTGCGAGTGGGAACACTGACTGACCAGATGATTTTTTCGGCAGATGCAAGAGATAATAAGACACAGATGACAGCAAAGGAACAGCTGTCGGAGATTTTCACATCGGTAGGCGAACTGCTTCGTAAAAAAGACCGGGCGTATCTGAATCTGATGTCAGAAATCGGTGAATACGGTATAGAGTTAATCAGTTTTAATGACATTGAATTTGCAGATGCTGTTTATCTTGAAAATTATTTTAAACATTCGATTATGCCGTTACTTTCTCCGCAGATTGTCGGAAAAAAGCAGCCGTTTCCATTCCTGCGGAATAAGGAAATCTACGCGGTTGCATTGTTAAAGTCTAAAAATAATGAAAAACTCGGAATTGTACCATGCAGCAGCGAGGTTTTTAAGCGCTTGATACCGATACCTTCAGATAAAAATAAATATATGCTCGTAGAAGAATTAATTCTGCATTTTATGCCACAGATTTTTTCAAAATATACGATAAAAAGTAAATCTTTAATCCGTATTATCCGGAATGCAGATATTGATGTTGATGATGCGTTTTATGATGAAGATTTGGATTACCGCAACACCATGGAAAAAATGATCAGGGAAAGACGAAAGCTGTGTCCGGTTAAAATGGAGTATTCACGCCTGTTAGATGAAAAGGTCATCGTGACACTCTGCAAGGAGTTAAAGCTGAATAAAGACCAGATTTATTATTCGGAAGCACCGCTTTCCATGTCCTTTATTTCACAGATACGCGATAAGCTGCATGGCAAAAAGGATTTGTTTTACGTGCGCAGAGTGCCGCAGAATTCCCGCTATGTACGCAGTTCACTTTCGATGATGGAGCAGATTGAAGCGGGGGATATTCTGCTTAGTTATCCGTTTGAGAGTATGCAGCCGTTTATCCGCCTGTTAAATGAAGCAGGGGAAAATGAAAAGGTCGTGTCTATTAAGATGACGCTCTACCGTGTTGCGAAAAACTCACAGATTGTAGAAGCACTGATTAATGCTGCGGAAAACGGAAAAGAAGTTGTTGTACTGGTGGAATTAAGAGCGCGGTTTGATGAGGAGAATAACATTGAGTGGTCGCGTCGGTTAGAGGACGCAGGCTGTCGGATTATTTACGGTATTGACCACATTAAGGTTCATTCCAAGCTGTGCCTGATTACGTATTGTGACGGAACAGAAGTCAAGCACATTACACAGATTGGAACGGGCAATTATAATGAACAGACTGCCAAGCTGTATACGGATTTATCCCTGATGACAGCCAATCAGGATATTGCAGAGGAAGCAGCACAGGTATTTAACAGACTGTGTATGGCACAGGTTATGGAAGAAACCCATCATCTTTTAGTTGCGCCGAAGTGTCTTCAGAATAAGGTACTTGATTTTATCGAGGAAGAAATATGCCACGCAGATAATAATGAACCGGCATATATTGGTGTGAAAATGAATTCGCTTACGGATAAGACGATTATTGATAAGATGGTTGAAGCCTCTCAGCATGGAGTAAAAATTGATCTGGTTGTAAGAGGTATCTGCTGTCTGATTCCGGGTATTGAAGGATACACAGAAAATATCAGGGTTATCAGTATTGTGGGACGGTATCTGGAACATTCCAGAATCTATATTTTCGGTACGCCGGAGCGGGATAAGATGTTTATTTCTTCCGCTGATTTTATGACGAGAAATATGGTAAAGCGTGTTGAAGTTGCCACACCAATTTATGATACGGCAATTAAAGACCGTGTACGTACGATGTTCGGCATTATGCTGCACGATACGGTAAAGGGCAGGGAACTCTGCCGTGACGGCAATTATTACCGCAGGGAAAAACCGCAGGAGGAAAGTGAAGTGATTTCATCACAGGCATATTTTTCCAATGAGGCGTACTTAGCAGCATCAAAAAATGTTTAAGAACTGTTTAGAAATGGTTTTAATTTAAACAGATGCGGACAAATTTTGCTGTATTTTTGCCGTAAAGTATTATATAATATGTTTGTTTGTGCTACAGGTGCGTAAGCGGGCATAAAATAAAGAAGAAAGGTAAAGATACGGAGAATTTTATGGAAATATTAGAGTTATTAAAGGCAGTACTTTTTGGTATTGTCGAAGGTATTACAGAGTGGCTTCCAATCAGCAGTACCGGGCATATGATTTTGTTCAATCAGTTTGTCAAGCTGAATGTATCAGAGGATTTTTGGAAACTGTTTGAGGTTGTAATCCAATTTGGTGCGATTCTGGCAGTTGTGCTGCTGTTCTGGAATAAGCTTTGGCCGTTTACTACAAAAACGGTGAAGGTACACCGCAGTAAGAATGAAACGGGTTCCCGTTTCCAGACAAAGAAAAAAGTGTGCTGGAAACGTGGCGCACTGGATATGTGGCTTAAAATTATCGTAGCCTGTATTCCGGCAGCGATTGTCGGCATCTTATTTGATGATTTGATTGATGAACTGTTTTATCATCCGATTCCGGTTGCAGTTGCACTGATTGTAGTAGGTGTTATTTTTATCATTGTAGAAACGGTCAGGGGAAAGAAAAGACCGACAACGACAAGTATTGATGCCATTACATATAAAGAAGCTGTTATTATCGGATTATTCCAGCTGGCAGCGGCTGTTTTTCCAGGTACATCCCGTTCCGGTGCAACGATTGTCGGTGCGTTAATGATTGGCGTATCCAGAGCGACAGCGGCAGAATTTACATTTTTCCTTGCTGTGCCGGTTATGTTTGGTGCGAGTCTTTTAAAGGCTGCCAAGTATATACTTGCAGGTATTGCAATGACTGGCGGTGAAGCACTGATTCTTCTTGTGGGAACAGTAGTAGCGTTTATTGTATCAGTATTTGTCATCAAATTCCTGATGGGTTACATCAAAAAGCATGACTTTAAGGTCTTTGGCTGGTACCGCATTATACTGGGTATTCTTGTCATTCTGATTTTAAGATAACATCGGAAAATGAAATTTTTGATATTGTAAAGCATTTATATTAAAAATATTTTAAAAGACATAATTTTTATGAGAAATGAAAATGTATCTGAAAGTATAGATACATCGTTGTATTTCATAGAGATTATGTCTTTTTATTTTTCCAACATTTCAGAAAGATTTACAAGGCATTTACAGGACAATTATTTGTTTTTTACTTTCCAATAGTAAAGTAAAGAATGTAATTCATTATTACAGCAACGCATAATTGGAGGAAAAGAAAAGATGAGAAAAACAAGAAAACTGGTATCAGCAGTACTTGCAGCATCAATGGTTGCAGGAATTGGAATGGGTTCTGTAGAAACCTATGCGAGAAGTTCAATGAGAGCCGCATGGAACGATGCTTCAAGCAGTAAGACGACAGGTACAGCAGTAAAAGATGCCTGTTATGTAGAAGATGGAAGTGAAACAGCAGAAAAGACGGCTTATTCTAATGTTTATGCAGATAGCGCCGAATGGGCTGCATGGCAGGAAAAGTGGAAAACAATCCGCAATAACTATGAGCAGATTGCATTGACACCGGGTGAAAATGCTACAAAGATGAATTTTGCATGGTATTGTGTGACAGAAGAAATACCAAAGATTAAATTGATGGATTCACAGGGCAGGGTGATTCAGGAAGTACAGGGACAGCAGAATTTGGCCAATAAGGAAACCATAACGGAAAATGATAATGTTATTACATTGATTCCGAATAAAGTTACAGTATCCGGACTTGCAGAAAACACATCATATCAGTATCAGTATTATCTTGACGGAGCATGGTCAGATACTTATACATTTGAAACAAAATCTACAGAAAATTTCTCAGTCATGTATGTCGGAGATCCGCAGATTGGAGCTTCTGTAGGACAAGATGATAATTCTAAGGAATATCATGCAATGAATGATGCATATAACTGGAATCATACATTAAGTAGTGCATTATCTGCACACAGTAATGTCAGCTTCATTCTTTCAGCCGGTGACCAGATTAACCAGACGTCGGTATCAAAAGATGCAGATAAGTTAGAACAGCAGATTGAATACGCAGGATTTTTATCAAGTCCGCTGCTTCGTAGTATGCCGGTTGCAACAACAATCGGAAACCACGACTCAAAATCAGTCAATTACAGTAATCATTTTAATAATCCGAATACGGCAACATCGGTAGCAACAACAGAAGGAAAGACAGATGCCGGTACAGATTATTATTTTACTTATGGTAATACATTATTTGTTTCCATTGATACAAACAACTATAACTGCGCAACCCATGAAAATGTAATTAAAGAGGCGGTAGAAGCCAATCCGGATGCAACATGGAGAGTATTAATGTTCCACCAGGATATTTATGGTTCCGGATATGACCATTCAGATTCTGACGGCATTGTACTTCGTACACAGCTGACACCGATTATTGACAAATACGATTTCGATGCAGTTTTACAGGGTCATGACCATACTTATTCAAGAACGTATCAGTTGTCATCAGACGGACAGACACATTCTTCTTATCAGTCTGCTCCTAAGACGAATACAGATGATTTCAGTGCATATTTAGGTGATAATGCCTGCTACAACATTTTAACAAATATTGAAAATAAAAATAATGTCGTTAATCCGGAAGGAACGGTATATTTTGAAGCTAATTCAGCAACAGGCAGTAAGTATTATCAGTTAATCGGCACACAGCAAAATTACATTGCTGCAAGAAGCCAGAGCTGGCGCCCAACCTATTCAGTGATTGATTTTACAGAAACAACACTGACCGTTAAGACCTATGATGCAGCAACCAATACAGAATTAGTGGCGGACGGAAATATAAAGACATCATATACAATTGTAAAATCAGTTGAAAAAGAAGATTTGAAGAAAGAAATTGAATCAGCAGAGGTAAAGCTGGGAGAAGTAAAGGCAGCAGGCACTTATACAGAAGAATCTGTACAGAAGCTTTCTGATACAATTGATGCAGCAAAGGCAATTTATGAGAATGCAGAAAGTACAACAACAGACGTGGCAAGTGCGGTGACATCCCTTCAGGAAGCTGTAAGTGCATTAAAAGCCGTGGATAACGGTGAAAACGGAAACGATACTGATAACAATATATCTTCCGGTGACAGTACATCTGATGGTAATAATGCCGGAAATGCCGGTACAGCAGACGATAATGCCGGAACTTCCGGTAACGGACAAACTTCAGGAAACAGCACAACTCAGACCGGCACTGCAACAACAGCAAAGTCCAATGTACAGACCGGAGATAACGCTTTTCCAACAGTGCTGTGGTTCTCACTGGGTGCGGCTTCACTGGCAGGTCTTGGCTATATTGCCGTAACTGAGAAAAAAAGAAAGAATGAGAATTAGTGCGAAAAACTGACGTTATAAAGGAACAGGATGGAAAATAAGATGAATCAAAGTAAACAGAAACGCATTCTCTTGCGTGCGGTAATCATAGTAGTGTGTCTGGCAGGGTATATTATGCTGGTAAGGGTTTTAAACAGCGTGGAAAAGACAGAAATGGTTTCCATGAAAGGGTATTCCTATCAGAAAGCAGTGGTGACGGAGGTTGTCAGGGATAACTTGACAGAGGACGGACAGCGTGCAGGGTATCAGTATTTAAAAGTAAAACTTCTGACCGGACAGCAAAAAGGAAACATCTATGATGCAACCAGTTCTGAGGGCAATCTTTTCGGTGCAGTCTGTGCAGCGGGGGATCAGGTGATTGTCAATATCAGTGTGTCCGGTGATACAACAAGCGTATCCGTTTATTCTAAAGACAGAATCCTGCAGACGGCGGTTTTTATCGGAATATTTTTACTTGCCATCTGTGTGATTGGTGGAAAAAACGGTGTGAAATCAGTTATCGGGCTGGTGTTTACTTTTTTATCCATTGTCTATCTGTTCATGCCGATGATTTACCGTGGCTGTTCTCCGTTCTGGTCAGCGGTGTTTGTGTGTGTGATTACAACGATTGTAACAATGTATCTGATAGGAGGTGTATCGGTAAAAAGTGCAGCTTCGGTTATTGGTACAACGGCAGGCGTAGTAACGGCAGGCATTGCAGCAAGCCTTTTTGGATTATCAGCAGATATTGACGGCTATAATGTGAGCAATATTGAAACGCTTGTTTATGTCGGTCAGAATACAAAAATCCAGATTGGCGGTCTGTTATTTGCAGGTATTTTAATCGCTTCACTTGGTGCAGTTATGGACGTGGCAATGTCGGTTTCATCGGCAATCTGTGAAATTGATGCCAAAACAGGAAACCTGACATGGACAGAGTTGTTTAAAAGCGGACTACACGTGGGGCGTGATATGATGGGAACAATGTCCAATACGTTGATACTGGCATTTGTCGGCGGTTCGTTAAGCACACTGGTTATAGATTATGCCTACAACCTGCCGCTGATCCAGCTGATAAATTCTTATAATATCGGCATCGAAATTATGCAGGGAATTGCAGGAAGCTTAGGTGTTATCCTTACAGTTCCGTTTGTGGCACTGGTGACAGCCGTGCTTTTAGCAGAGCGTCGGAAAGTAAAAATTACACAGTAAAACAGGAATTTAACAAAGCACTTTACGTAGATTTTACATAGTTTACGCAAAGTGCTTTTCCTTTACATATACGCTTAAAATTTACGAAGACTTTACATAGATTTAAGGAAAACGTGATAGTGAATTTTACATCGGTTAAGGTATGATAACAATGTCGAAAGGAAAGAGAAATCCTTCCAAAACATTATTTTTTTAATAAAGAAAGAGGAAAAAAACATGAGAATGAAAAATTGGAAAAGATTTGCGGCAGTAGCAATGAGCGTAATGTGCATGGGTACAATGGTTGCATGCGGAAGTTCAGGCTCAGCATCAAATGATTCGAAAACAGGCAGTGCCGGTTCTTCATCAAAGAGCCAGACAATCACAGTTGTATCAAGAGAAGACGGTTCCGGTACAAGAGGTGCATTTATCGAACTGTTTGGTATCGAAGAAAAAGATGCAAGCGGTAAGAAAGTAGATAACACAACAGATGATGCAACAATCACAAACAGTACAGAAGTCATGATGACAACTGTTGCAGGTGATGAAGCAGCAATCGGTTATACATCACTTGGTGCATTAAATTCAAGCATTAAGGCATTAAAGGTTGACGGTGCAGAAGCAACAGCAGCCAATGTAAAGAGCGGTACATACAAGATTTCAAGACCGTTTAACATCGCAACAAAGGGAACAGTATCAGAAGTAACACAGGATTTCATCAACTACATTTTAAGTGAAGACGGACAGAAGATTGTAGAATCAAACGGTTACATTTCACAGGGTAACAGCGGTGCATTTACAAGCAACGGCGCATCAGGAAAGATTGTTGTTGCAGGTTCTTCTTCTGTAACACCAGTTATGGAAAAACTGTTAGAAGCATATCAGAAGGTTAACACAGGTGCTAAGATTGAACTTCAGGAAAGCGATTCAACAACCGGTATGACAGCAGCAATTGACGGTACATGCGACATTGGTATGGCTTCAAGAGAATTAAAGGACAGCGAAAAGAGTGCCGGTCTTACCAATCAGGTAATCGCACTGGATGGTATTGCAGTTATCGTAAACAACAAAAACAGCGCTTCAAACATCACATCTGAACAGGTAAAGGCAATCTTTACAGGTGAAACAACAGACTGGAGCAATGTAAAGTAATTCTATAACCCATCCTTTTTAAAAGCTGCCGCACTAAGATAGAAAATGAGAAAGACAAAAAATCTTAGTGTGGCGGCGTGTTTGTGCGTAAGAAGGGAGCATTTGTAAAATGAAAGTAAAAGAAAAAGTAATGGAATATGTATTTTTACTATGTGCATGCGTGTCGATTCTGGCAGTTGCATTGATCTGCATATTCCTGTTTGCAAACGGACTGCCGGCAATGAAAGAAATCGGTGTGTTTGATTTCCTGCTTGGAAAACGATGGAAACCGGGAAATGATATTTACGGAATCTTTCCGATGATTCTCGGCAGTATTTATGTAACAGCCGGAGCGATTATTGTCGGTGTTCCGATTGGACTTTTAACAGCAGTTTATCTTGCAAAATTCTGTCCGGCAGGACTTTATAAAATTATCAAACCGGGAATTGACCTGCTGGCAGGAATCCCTTCGGTCGTATATGGATTTTTTGGTTTATGTGTGATTGTACCGGCGGTCAGAACGCTGTTTAAAGACACGTTTGGCGGGAACGGTCAGAGCATTTTTACGGCATCCGTCTTACTTGGCATCATGATTTTACCGACGATTATCGGCATTGCAGAATCCGCAATCCGCGCCGTGCCAGAACGGTATTACCAGGGGGCGCTGGCACTTGGGGCAACGCATGAAAGAGCCGTATTTTTAACCGTTGTACCGGCTGCAAAATCCGGTATCATGGCAGGAATTGTTTTAGGAATTGGCCGTGCAATCGGTGAAACAATGGCGGTCATCATGGTTGCCGGTAATCAGGCAAGAATGCCAAAGGGCATTTTTCAGGGTATCCGTACATTAACGGCCAATATTGTTATTGAAATGGGTTATGCAACAGATTTACACAGAGAAGCGTTAATTGCAACGGGCGTTGTATTATTCGTCTTTATTTTAATTATTAACACGCTCTTTTCTATCCTGAAACGGAAGGAGGTACACTAATCATGGAAAATGTAAAAGCAGCTATGGAAAATGCCGGCAGCGCCGGTAAGGCAGAGGCAATTAATTATCAGAGTGTGAAGCAGAAATTTCAAAGCTATTTAAAACATCCGGGTTCCTTTGCGGTGTATATTCTGACTTCGCTGGCAGCACTGATTACGGTACTGGTTTTAGGATTTATTATTGTATACATTCTTGTAAAAGGTGTTCCGCATCTGACACCGGACCTGTTTGCATGGGAGTATAATTCGGAAAATGTATCCATGCTTCCGTCCATTATTAACACGCTGTTATTGACGGCACTGGCACTTGTGATAGTTGTACCGATTGGTATATTTTCAGCTATTTATATGGTGGAATACGCAAAAAAAGGGAATAAAATTGTCAGTATTGTCCGCGTGACAGCAGAAACCTTATCCGGTATTCCCTCAATTGTATACGGGTTATTTGGCATGATTTTCTTTGTAGGTGTCTGCAACTTCGGAAATTCCCTGCTTGCCGGTGCATTGACGGTTGCGATTATGGTGTTGCCGACGGTTATGAGAACGACAGAAGAAGCCCTGCTTTCCGTACCGAACAGTTATCGTGAGGGCAGCTTCGGACTGGGCGCCGGAAAACTGCGGACTGTATTTAAAGTTGTGCTTCCGTCTGCCGTGCCGGGCATTTTATCCGGTATTATTCTGGCAACGGGACGAATTGTCGGTGAAACGGCGGCGCTGATTTATACGGCAGGAACGGTTGCCAAAGTGCCGGAAAGCGTTTTTGATTCCACAAGAACACTTGCTGTCCATATGTATAACCTGTCTAAAGAAGGTTTAAACACCAATCAGGCATATGCCACGGCAGTTGTACTGTTAATTGTAGTAATTCTTATCAATATGCTGTCTAATTTTGCGGCACGAAAACTGTCTGCAAAGCAGAAATAAACTTGATTCTTTGGCAGTGCTGTTGTATGCTTATAAAAGATGATTCATGGGAGGATTTTCAGAATGACAATTGGTGAACGCATTAAAGCCAAAAGAAAAGAAAAAAATATTTCTGTAGAGTATGTAGCAAAAGCACTTGGTGTTTCGGTTTCTACGGTATACAGATATGAAGATTCTACGATTGAGAAAATACCCATCAAAGTTTTTGATAAGCTGTGTCAGATTTTTGAAACATCCGCTTCGGAGCTGATGGGCAATGACAGTACGGTACAAAAAACAGCAGACAGTGAACTGCCAAGAGAATTTGAAAATGCGCAGGATGCAATGGAATTTATGCTCAAGATGCCGACACTGGCGGCATTTGGAGGTTATAATCCCGATGAGATGAGCGAAGAAACAATTGTGGAATTTGCCAATGAAATTTTGCAGCAGCTCAAGCTGGTAAGCTATAAATATAAGAGATGATGACGGGGGAGAGAAGAATGAGAGCACAGCAGATTATCAGGCTTGCCTGTGATATCAAATCCGTCTGGAAGACAAACAATCCATTTGAAATTGCGGAAAAGTACGGCATTAAGGTTTTAATCCGGAATGTGAATATCGGGGACTTTAAGGCGCAGACATTGAAAATGGAAGGGTATCCGACGATTATATCTATTAACGGCTTATACAGCACGCTGTCACAAAAAGTTCTGTGTGCACACGAACTGGGACACGCCCTGTTGCATACAGAACCGATTAACCATTTTGATGTTACGACAAAAAATGTCCATACGAATGTGGAATATGAAGCCAATCTGTTTGCCGTGGCACTGCTTTGTAATGAAGATGAATTTAATATGCCGCTTGCCAAGATGAGCAATGCGGTATTAAAAAGCATTTTAGACTGCAACGTCAGCTACGGACAGGGAGAAAAGTAGGCACATGGAAAAAATTTTATTATTCGGGACGAAACCGGCAGATACCCTGCTTGTAAAAAAGCTGGCAGACAATATGCGCATTGCGGTACAGGAAGTGCCGGTATCGCTCTATGACTGTACGATAGAGCAGCTTTTAGCCGTAAAAGGTGCGGGCATTATAGGCGGTACACAGAGTAAAGCACAGGATTTTACAGGCGGAACGCAGAATGAAGTGCAAAATTTCGCAGTCGGCGCAGTACAGGCAGAATTAAAGTCAGAGCCGGGTATGCTGTTGTTTTGTGATGTGACGGAAAAGCATCTGGATAAATTTTTGTTTGAATTAAGAAATAAGCAGTCGTCGATTGACTATAAGGCGGTGCTTACACCGACCAACAGAATGTGGAATGTGCGGCGGCTGTCTGCGCATATGGCAATGGAACGCATGAGCCATGAGCGCGGGAAGTAGGAGATTTATACAGATTGTTTTATGGAAGCTGTAAACTGAAAAACTCATGTTTTGAATTTAAAATATAAAAATAATTGTAAAAATATTCTTGCATGTGCAGGTAACACTGTATATAATAATACACAACAGCAAAATACTTTTCAGGGTCAGGTGAAATTCCTAACCGGTGGTATAGCCCACGAGCCGCAAGGCATGATTCGGTGTAACTCCGAAGCCGACAGTACAGTCTGGATGAAAGAAAAGGTCATTGAGCAGTTATGTATACACTGATTGAAGACTCTGGAATGTGGAAGCATTTCAGAGTTTCATTTTTTGTATTACACAATATGCGGGGTGCCGCAAGGCATCTTATGTTTTCAATAAAAAGAACCCCTGAAAAGGAACCGTGTTATACGGACTTTTCAGGGGTTTTGTGCATTTTATGGAAAAACAGTTGTAAACAAAAAAATGATAATAAAAAGAAGGTGCGTAAAATTGAACAGCAGTCAGACAAAACAATATATGTACCGGGCGCTGGAGCTGGCAAAAAAGGGAACAGGCGCGGTTAATCCAAATCCGCTGGTTGGTGCGGTGCTGGTAAAGGACAACCGGATTATCGGAGAAGGGTATCATGAAAAATACGGACAGCTGCACGCAGAACGCAATGCGATAGCGGACTGTTACAGACGCGGTGAAAATCCGGCGGGAGCAGAACTTTACGTGACGTTAGAGCCATGCTGTCACTACGGAAAAACACCGCCCTGTACGGAGGCAATTATTGAAAATAAGATTGTAAAGGTATATGTCGGTTCAAATGACCCGAATCCGCTTGTAGACGGTGGCGGTATTGCGGTACTGCGGGCGCATGGAATTGAAGTGGAAACCGGTATTTTAAAACAGGAGTGCGATGCACTCAATGAAATCTTTTTCCATTATATCCGCACGAAACGCCCATTTGTACTGATGAAATACGCAATGACAATGGACGGAAAAATCGCAACGGTGACAGGCGATTCCAAGTGGATTACGGGAGAGGCGGCACGCAGGCAGGTGCATGAAGACAGGAACCGCTGTGCGGCGATTATGGCAGGTGTCGGAACGGTGATTGCCGATAATCCGATGTTAAACTGCCGTCTGCCGGAGGGATATTCGCCGGTAAGAATTATCTGTGACACGTCACTGCGTACCCCGGCTGATTCGCTTGTTGTAACAACGGCAAAGGAAATACCGACAATACTTGCAACGTGCTGTACGGATAAAGAAAAACAAAAAGTATTTACCGATAAAGGCTGTAAAATTCTTGAAGTATCGGAAACGTATGACAAAAACGGCAAAAAGCAGCTGGATTTACAGGATTTATGCAAACAGCTCGGTGAACAAAAAATCGACAGCGTGCTTTTAGAGGGCGGTGCAGCATTAAACGGGTCTGCCTTACAGGCGGGAATTGTAAGCTGCGTGCAGACTTATATTGCACCAAAGATTTTTGGCGGGCAGGAAGCAAAATCACCGGTCGGCGGAAGCGGTGTCAAGCTGGCATGTGAGGCATATGAATTTGAAATCAAAGAAATCCGCCGGATTGGTGAAGACATTTTAATCAGGAGTGTGCCAAAGAAAATACAGGAAGGAGTGTAGAGCAGATGTTTACAGGAATTATCGAAGAAGTCGGAACGATAAAGCAGATTCAGAAAAATCCAGCATCGGCGGTTCTTACGATTGCGGCAGACACGGTGCTTGAGCAGACTAAAATCGGTGACAGCATTGCGGTCAACGGTGTGTGCCTCACAGTAACGGATTTAAAAGCCGGCAGTTTTACGGCAGACGTCATGCATGAAACCCTGCGGCGGTCTTCGCTTGGCAGTGTCCGCCCAGGCAGTCCGGTGAATCTGGAACGTGCAATGCAGTTAGGCGGAAGATTTGGCGGACATATTGTGTCGGGGCATATTGATGCAACCGGGAAAATTCTTGGTATCCGTGAAGATGACAATGCAGTGTGGTACAGGATTGGTGCAGATTATAAAATACTAAAATATATTGTGGAAAAGGGTTCGGTGGCGTTAGACGGTATCAGCCTGACCGTGGCAGAGGTGCGAAGTGACAGCTTCAGCGTATCGGTGATTCCACACACAAGGGCGAACACAACACTTACACATAAAAAAATTGGTGATATTATTAATATTGAAACGGACTGTATCGGTAAATATATTGAAAAACTGATACCGGAACACGGCGGCGGTGTGAGCCGCGAAGTGCTGTTAAGGAACGGATTTATTTAGGAAAGGTGAACAAAAATGAGTGAATTTCAGTTTAGTACGGTGGATGAAGCACTGGAAGATTTAAAAAACGGAAAAATTATTCTCGTAGCGGATGATGAAGACCGCGAAAATGAAGGCGATATGATTTGTGCGGCAGAATTTGCGACGACAGAAAATGTTAATTTTATGGCGACACACGCTAAGGGCTTAATCTGTATGCCGATGAGTGAAGAAATCTGCCGCCGCTTACAGTTTCCGCAGATGGTGACAGACAATACGGACAATCATGAAACAGCATTTACCGTATCTGTCGATTATGTGGAAACAACGACAGGCATTTCCGCAAAGGAACGCGGACTGACGGCACGAAAATGTGTGGAAGACGGTGTAAAACCGCAGGATTTCAGAAGACCGGGACATATGTTTCCGCTGATGGCAAAGAAAAACGGCGTGTTAGAGCGCAACGGACACACCGAAGCGACAGTGGACTTGATGAAGCTGGCGGGATTAAAGCAGTGCGGTCTGTGCTGTGAAATCATGAAGGATGACGGTACCATGATGCGCATGGATGAATTAAAGGAACTGGCACAAAAATACCAGTTAAAATTTATCACGATTGCCGCTCTGCAGGATTACAGAAAAAAGCATGATAAGCTCATAGAGCGCGTAGCAGTGACAAAAATGCCGACAAAGTACGGTGAATTCAAGGCATACGGTTATATCAATCTTTTAAACGGAGAACATCATGTTGCACTGGTAAAAGGTGAAATCGGTGATGGAAAAGACCTTTTATGCCGTGTCCATTCGGAGTGCCTGACAGGCGATGCGTTCGGTTCCCTGCGTTGTGACTGCGGACAGCAATTTGCTGCTGCAATGACACAGATTGAAAAAGAAGGCAGGGGAATTCTGCTATATATGCGGCAGGAAGGAAGAGGTATCGGATTGATTAATAAGCTGCGTGCCTATGAATTGCAGGATAACGGAATGGATACACTGGAAGCCAATCTGGCGCTGGGATTTGCCGGGGATTTGCGTGAATATTATATCGGTGCGCAGATTTTAAAGGATTTAGGCGCAAAGACGCTGCGGCTTTTAACCAATAATCCGGATAAGGTTTATCAGCTTTCGGATTACGGCATGGAAATTACGGAGCGTGTGCCGATTCAGATGGAAGCAACAAAGTATGACAGTTTTTATTTAAAGACAAAGAAAATGAGAATGGGACATCTGCTGTAATGATGTAATGTAATGTATCCAATGTACCGCACACGGAATAAGAAGGCTGATACCGGAGATTTTTCAGAGTATGAACTTCTATGACAAAAGATATTAAAATAACATTTTATTAAAATTAATATATAAGAAAGGAAGAAAAAAGATGAAGATTTATGAAGGAAAGTTAGTTTCAGAAGGTGTAAAGGTAGGAATTGTTGTAGCACGTTTTAACGAATTTATTACGTCAAAGCTGTTAGCAGGTGCCATAGATGGTCTGAAGCGCCATGAGGTAGCGGAGAAAGACATCGAAGTGGCCTGGGTGCCTGGCGCATTTGAAATTCCACTGATTGCTTCTAAAATGGCAAAGAGCGGAAAATATGATGCCGTCATCTGTCTGGGGGCAGTGATCCGCGGGGCAACAAGCCATTATGACTATGTATGCAGTGAGGTGTCCAAAGGAGTTGCAAATGTATCCTTAAACAGTGATATACCGGTAATGTTCGGCGTGCTGACAACGGATACGATTGAACAGGCAATTGAACGTGCCGGTACAAAGGCAGGCAATAAAGGCTTTGAATGTGCAGAAGGTGCAATTGAAATGGTCAATTTAATACGTTCTATTGAAAAGTAAAACAGAATAAAATAAAGTTTAAAATGGGTAAGGATAAAGCTGTAGCTTTAATGATTTAAAATCGTTAAAGTACAGCTTTATTTTTTTCGATTCCTTAATGTCCACATTCTGAATAGGGTTATTTTACAACAGTTCCATTTACTAATATTCCATAATAGGTATAAATTAGGGAAATATAAATACACTAAAATAAGAATTAGTATGAATGAAGTTCGGAGATTAGTACTTATGAGTGTAGTGTATAGGGATGTGCTTGAGCGTTTTGTAAAATACAGAGAGCAGCGTAATATATCACAGAATGAACTTGCACAGATGCTTTGCATTTCACAAAGTTATGTCAGTAAAATGGAAGTGGGAAAGGCAAGAATCTCATTTGATATTTTAACGGCATTGTATCAAAAGGGCTGGGATATTGACTATATCATTACGGGACAGGAGAACCACCGCACCGTATTAAATGATTTGTACGAGAGTTGTAAAGAAGATTGCAGGGCAGACTTTTTGCAGTATATGATATGGACCGTGATGCAGGGAATAAAAAGCTACGAAAAACAGGTAAAACAGGTGATGCGGTATATTGAAAAATTTGAATATCTGAAAATGTATACATCGGGAATCGCAGCCGAAGATAATGCATTTTACGGCATCAGAACGGTCAATAAATTATCGCAGGTGCAGATGGCAAAAATGCTGCACGTAGATATCAAGAAATACAGGGCAATGGAGAAAAATGAAAAGAAGCCGGATGCGGAGCTGTTGATGCTGCTATACAACAATTTTGAGTGCATGCCGTTTGAAACGGTTTATGGGGAGAATGATTTGGGAGAAATCAATGCTGTCTGGAGAAAGATGCAGCCGCAATTGCAGAAGGAACTATATGAATTTATGAAACATGGTCTGCAATTTATGAACAGTCAGACCGGAGATACGGAAGTATGAGTGTATTAATATTGGAAGACAACAGGCAGATATTAAATGTTTTAGAAGAACTGGTCTTATCGGTATCCGATGAAAAGGTTTATGCGACAGATGATGTCGGCGAAGCGTATAAAATAGCAATGGAAAATTCAGTAGATGTGTTTTTACTGGATATTATTTTATATGCTGATAAAAAAGGGGATACATCGGGAATGCAGTATGCGCAATCTATACGGAAGCTGGAGCGTTACCGTTTTACACCTATTATTTTTATTACTTCATTAGAAGACCCGGAAATGTATGCTTTGCGGGATTTGCACGCTTTTGGATATATTGAAAAGCCGTTTGCACCTTCACAGGTTGAAAATCTTCTGCGTGATGCACTGCATTTTAAGACACAAAAGGAAAAAGATGCAATGATGTTTTTCAGAAAGGACGGCATTTTGTATCCTGTCAAATGTAACCGTGTGATTTATATGGAACTAATCAAAAGAAAAATCTGTATTCATATGAAAAACGGTGAGGTGCTGAGTATTCCGTATAAATCTTTCGGGGAAATCATGGAGGAAGCGAATTACGAGAAGTTTGTACAGTGCAGCAGAAATTGTGTGATTAATATAGATTATATCAAAAATATTGACAAAACCAATCGATTTATAACGCTGGAGGGGACCAAAACAGCAGTGGAAATGGGCGGAACATTTATTAAGAAGGTTGTTGGGGTGCTGGGATTATGATGTTAATAATATTTGTCTTTTTAGAGGCAGTGACTGTTTTAATTTTACTAAATGCATTATATGGACAGAAAATGCATTTGGATTGGATTTCAGTTCTTTTTATTATATGTGACTGTGTATTGATGTCTTTGATTCGTTTTTGTGGACTAAATCAAAATAGCTCTTTTATTATTTATTTTGCATTGCTAGTATATTGCATTATGGAGTTTAAAACCAAAATTAGTGAAATGATTGTAAATATGGTGTTGCTTGCTATTATAATGATGGGAATACAGTTGCCTGCATTATTAATACTAGACGTTTTGGGAGATACTATAAAAGGTTATGAAGATTTATCTGTTGCTATAATTAATGCTGTAATATTAGCGATAGTAATAATCATAATTAAGAAAATAGATTTACATACAATATCCACGTCTTTTCTAAGAAAAGGGAAAATAATAGGAATAATACTAATTTTTGAGAGTACATTATTAGCATTTTTGCTTTATCAATATAAGAGCGCACAAGGGGAAGTTCCAGTACAATATATTGTAATTACTGGAGTACTTGTTTTGATATTGATGTTATGTGTTCATACTTTGTTATATAAAATTAGATTTCGTGAAAAACAAGCAGAATTAGAAGCATATAAGACGTACAGTGCTGCATTTTCAGATTTAATTACGCAGATTCGTGCCAGACAGCATGAGTTTGACAATCATATCAGTGCGTTATGCAACCTGCATTACATTTGTAAAGATTATGATGAACTGGTTCAAGAACAATCAAAGTATGCGAAAGATGTTATCAGCAATAATCGTTTTCACAAACTGCTTGTTTCGGGTAATCCTGTGATTGCTGGATTTTTATATGGAAAATTAAGTTCTATTCAGGAACAGGGAATAGAGGTGACTTATACTTTCCATATATCAGAATTTACCAGTAAAATTCCTGTATATCTGGTGGTAGAACTGGTTGGAAATTTATTAAAAAATGCAGTGGAAGCAGTAAAGACACAGCAGGTTGAAAAACAGATACATCTTTCCTGCACAGAAAATGAGAATGAATTCTGTCTAGGAGTGCGAAACAGAAGTGAAAAGATTCCATTAGACGAAATAGGCAGATTTTTTGAGAAGGGATATAGCAGTAAAGGCAGTGGACGAGGACTGGGGCTATATAATGTAAAAGAAATTTGTGAGAAATATGGTGTTGATATTGTATGTGATAATACTGAAATTGATGATAAAAACTGGTTTTTAATTGAATTACATATAAAAAAACAAACCTTTTCTTATTGATATAATACTTTTTATGTAGTATAATCTAAAACATATCTTGACAGTAAAGTTGATAATTTAATGAAAAGGGGTGGGGTCTAATGGCTATTAAATCAATGAAAGTACTAAATATAATGGCATTTCATCAAAAAGAATTGGATTTGCAATTTGGTGATGGTATTAATATTTTAATTGGCGAGAACGGTATGGGAAAAACAACCCTGCTTAAAATGATATATGCAGCGTTACAGTATTCAATTGAAAATCAGACATCAGGTAAAGAATTGATACATTTTTTTTCAAATAATTTAAGAGATTTCAGTCAGATGAAATATCCGGGGAAGGAAAAAGATACCTGTTATTATGAGATATCAGATGGTCAACATTTCTTTAAAGACTATTTGACAAAGGAAAATGGTATTGTTTCTGAAGGCTGGAAAGGCTTAAATATACAGTCCGTATTTATTCCAACCACAGAAATGCTTTCTCATTCAAAGGGATTTTTAGCAATGAATCAGAAGTATAATATGCCGTTTGATGAAACACAAATAGATATTATTGTAAATGCTTCGCTTCCTGAAACCAGAAAAGTGTCGCAATCCTGTGAAATTATTTTAAAAGAAATTAGTGAAGTTATTAATGGAAAGGTAGTACAGGAAGATGATACGTTTTATATAGTGAAAAATGATGGCAGGAAAATTGATTTTTCTTTGGAAGCAGAGGGCATGAGAAAATTGGGATTGTTGTGGAAGCTGATTCGGAATGGGCTGTTAGAAAAGGATTCTGTATTACTGTGGGATGAACCGGAAGCCAATCTAAATCCTGAATTATACCCGCTGGTGGCGAATATACTGCTTGCATTACAAAAGAATGGCGTGCAGATTTTTCTTGCAACACATAGTTATAATTTTGCTAAATATCTGGAAATCAGAAGAACGGAGAGGGAACAGGTATTTATTCACAATCTGTATAGAAATGATTCGGGAAAAGAAATAATGAGTGTATCAGCATATAAGATGGAAGATTTGGAACCGAATCATATTATGATGGCGGATAACCAGTTATTGGACGAAGTGTATAATATGTGAGGTTAGTCTATGGAAACACTTTTAATAGATGAAAATGGAGAATATGGTCTGGATTGCACACAGGCGGTTTGGGCATCTGACAAGATGCATGAGGATTATCATCGTGCAAAAGTACAATTATCTGATGCGGATTTTTTACTTGAAGAAGCGAACAATATTCTGATAGTGGAATATAAAAATGCAGATACAAAAAAGGCAAGAGAAGCCAGATACAAAACGCCGGCGTTCAATCCAATGGACGATAAAAAATTTACTTCAACAGTACGAAAGTTTTATGATTCGCTTCATTATATACATTTATTGGGGAAAAATAAACCTGTAAAATATGTATATGTAGTAGAAGCGCCGAATAGCGATGCAATTATGCGAAAGAGATTGCGGGCGAGAATGAAGACACTATTGCCTTTTGCATTGCAGGAAAATATAAATACGGGGATTTCATTGATAGATAAGGTTGATGTACTTTCTATTAATGAATGGAATATGCATGATGAGTATGGAAAGTATCCATTTGTAAAACTATAGAAAAATAGAATGATAAAACAGGAGTAGTATAATCCATAAAATAGCGTGTAAAGGAGTATACTACTTCTGTTTATTTTAATTAATTGTGATAATCATCTTCTTTTGGGAATTCACATTCACCAAAGAAAAAGATACTAGGTCCAGAATTTCCACCCCATTTACTTACCCTTGCCAGCTGTTCCAACAGCACCTTTATAGGGGAAATTGTTTCTGTCTGTGTATTCATTAGATACTCCTTTCCTGCACGGTATGATGAAATACAGTGCATATTTTTTTCTGTGCAGCTGCACAGGATAGCTGTACAGCGTGCAGTATAATTACCCAGAATCCGGATACCATGTATTCATTTTCCGGGGTAATCAGCAATATAAAAAAGAACACGGTTAAAATGCCGGTGGAAATCCACTTAAATCGTTTCTTTTTCGCAGCAGAAAGCGCTGGTCTTTTTGATGAAGAAACAGGTGCAAGCGCATAATTTATTAAAATGCAGACCATGCACAATAAAATCCGTGCTGTTTTCGTTAAAGAAATCAGCGGCAGAAGCGTCAGACACAAAAAAGCATAACCGGTGCTTACAAACAGACAGCCTGCATATGTATTGCAGTGAAATCCGCCAGCTGTGCGCCGGATACAGCAAAGAAATAAAAGTGTTGCAATGCACAGTGCCAGATGTCTGCGGTATAAGAATAAAATGAAAAATAATTTGCTGCTTTCTGAAAGAAATGTAAAAAGCAGATAACGCAGCAGCGCAATCTGATAATCTGTTAAATTATAACGTCCTTTTAATTTTTCCCACATACAATCCCCGTTTCTGAGCAATTTTATCGCTGTTTCTGTCCTCATTCTATATCCACAAAATCATAAAAAGAAAAATGTGTCGTTAATTGTAGAAATTTGTAATGTAATGTATAAAATTTTAAAAAATGAAAATAACAGGCGGAAACACTTTAAAATTTGCATAAGTAAAAGCAAAAACAGATGAAATGGATTTTGATTCGATATAATAAAAAGTTATGCTCACATCGCATTTAAGAAAAACAGATGTAAAAATGTTCCATACATCTTACATAGAATTTACCTATTTTACATAAGTGCAGTTCAGTTTACATTGAATAAAAAAATTAACAATATCTTTACATGAAATTTACAGGAATGTGATAGTGCATTTTACATCGGCTTTGATAAGATGTCATTGTGAAAAAAATTATGAAATTGCCGCATCAGATTAAATTGTGCGCGATAAAAAGGAGCTGGAAAAATGGAAACAACAAAAATTCATGTAACAAATATGAATTTGCATTATGGTGATTTTCACGCGTTAAAAAATATTAATATTGATATTCCTGAAAATCAGATTTGTGCAATGATTGGACCTTCAGGCTGCGGAAAAAGTACATTTTTAAAGTCAATCAACCGCATGAATGATTTAGTTGAAGGCTGTAAAATTGATGGACAAATGCAGCTTCGAGGAGAAAACGGATTTGAAGATATTTACGGAGATATGGATGTAAATCATTTAAGAAAACGCGTTGGTATGGTATTCCAGCAGCCCAATCCATTTCCGATGAGTATTTATGACAACATTGCTTATGGTCCGAGAACACATGGTATTAAGAACCGGCATAAGCTGGATGCAATCGTTGAAAAAGCGTTAAAACAGGCAGCAATCTGGGAAGAAGTAAAAGACCGTTTAAATAAGTCAGCATTGGGACTTTCAGGCGGACAGCAGCAGCGACTTTGTATTGCGCGTGCGCTGGCTGTTGAACCGGAAGTGATTTTAATGGATGAGCCGACATCGGCACTTGACCCGATATCAACTTCAAGAATTGAGGATCTGGCAATTGAGTTAAAGAAAGAGTATACGATTGTTATGGTAACGCACAATATGCAGCAGGCAACCCGTATTTCGGATAAAACCGCATTCTTCCTGCTGGGAGAACTCATTGAATACGGAGATACCGAGCAGCTGTTTTCTATGCCAAAGCAGAAAAAGACGGAAGACTATATCACCGGACGTTTCGGCTGATAATCCCGATACGCCGGATATAAAACAGCAAAGAAAATGAGAAGAAAATAAGAAGGCAGAAATGGAGGAAAACATGAGAAATCGATTTGACAGACAGCTTAGTACTTTAAATGATGAGCTGATTGAAATGGGCAGTATGATTGAAAAATCCATTGAAACGGCAATCAAGGCACTGGTCAATCAGGATGTGGATTTAGCAAGACATGCAATTGAGGCAGATGAGGAGATTGACCGTCAGGAACGTATTATTGAAGACCTATGTCTGAAACTGCTGTTACAGCAGCAGCCGGTTGCAAAAGATTTAAGACTGATTTCATCCGCATTAAAAATGATTACGGATATGGAGCGAATCGGCGACCATGCTTCGGATATTTCAGAAATCACAATTGCACTGGCAGACCAGCCGTATATTAAGAAACTGGAGCATATCCAGCAGATGGCAAAAGAAACAATGATTATGCTGGTGGGAAGCATTGAGGCCTTTGTAGATAAGGATTTGGAAAAGGCGAATGAAGTCATTAAGCGGGATGACGTAGTCGATGATTTATTTGATAAAGTTAAAAAAGAATTGATTCAGATGATTCATGAAAATGCGGATAAGGGTGAGCAGGCAGCTGATCTTTTGATGGTTGCTAAATATATGGAGCGGATTGGCGACCACGCAACCAATATTTCGGAGTGGGTTATTTTTTCCATTACAGGAGAACACAAATCCATGAATTAATCCACATAATCAGAGAATAGTTTTTGCAAAATCTCCGGAAATGTAAAAGAAATGTAAAATTTACATGGATTTTACATAGGTTTGACAGAGATTTCATAAATGTATTTTATACTTCATTTTGCAAACGATAAATATTACAAAGTTGAATGGAGTGCAAAATGAGTATTTTTAATGTATTATCAATGATTGGCGGACTGGCGCTTTTTCTTTATGGTATGCACCTGATGGGAGAAGGTCTTTCCAAAGCATCCGGTGGTAAACTGGAAAGTATTCTTGAAAAATTAACATCAAATCCGGTGAAGGCAGTGCTGCTTGGTGCAGGTGTTACGGCGGTCATCCAGTCGTCTTCGGCAACGACGGTTATGGTTGTCGGCTTTGTCAATTCCGGCATTATGCGGCTGTCACAGGCGGTCGGCATTATTATGGGTGCGAATATCGGTACGACGGCAACCTCGTGGATTTTAAGTCTTACAGGAATTGAGGGCGACAATTTATTTGTCAACTTATTAAAACCGTCATCCTTTTCACCGGTCTTAGCGATTATCGGCGTTGTCTGTATTATGTTTGTCAAAAAGCAGAAGGTACAGGACATTGGTAAAATTTTAGTCGGCTTTGCCATTTTAATGACAGGTATGGATGCCATGAGCAGTGCAGTAGAGCCGTTGGCAGATGTACCGCAGTTTACACAGATTCTGACAATGTTTTCAAATCCGGTACTCGGTATGCTTGCCGGTCTTGTATTGACAGCGATTATTCAGAGTTCTTCGGCTTCGGTCGGTATTTTACAGGCGCTGTGTTCAACCGGTTCACTTGGATTTGCAACGGTTATTCCGATTATTATGGGACAGAATATCGGTACCTGTGTAACAGCACTGATTTCAGCAGTCGGTGCGAATAAAAATGCGAAGCGTGCGGCACTGGTACATCTGTATTTTAATATCATTGGAACAATTGTATTTATGATACTGTTTTATTCAATCAATGCATTGTTTCCGTTCTCATTTATGGAAGAGTCTGCAACGCAGGTTGGCATCGCGGTTGTGCATAGTACGTTTAATATTTTTGCGACCTTGCTGCTGCTGCCATTTGGCAATATGCTTGTGAAACTTGCATGTCTGACAATCCGTGATAATCCAAATGATGCACTGGATAATCCGGCAGATGAATTTTCACTGCTTGATGAGCGTTTCTTGGATAAACCGAGTCTTGCCATGGAACACTGTATGCAGGTGACTAATAATATGGCAGAACTGTCTAAAAGATGTCTGTTTACGGCAATAGGACTTTTCAGGGATTATAGTGATACCCAGTCAGAGGCCGTCAGCACAATGGAAGAACGCGTAGACCGGTATGAGGATATGCTGGGGACATATTTAATGAAATTAAGTGGAAAAGATTTATCGGCAAAGGATTCGGAAAATTTATCACTGATGTTACATACAATCGGTAATTTTGAAAGAATTTCAGACCATGCATGCAACCTGTGTGATGCAGCAAAGGAAATGGCAGAAAAAAATATGGCATTTTCAGAAAAAGCCACACAGGAGCTGCACATTTTCACAGAAGCCGTAAAAGAGATTGTAAATACCTCATTTTCGGCATTTAAGAAAGAAGATGTAGAACTTGCGGGAACGGTTGAACCGCTGGAGGAGGTTATTGATGATCTGAATATGGAGTTAAAGACACGCCATATCCGCAGATTAAGAGAAGGAAAATGTACGATTGACCTGGGATTTGTCCATTCTGATATTACAACAAATTACGAGCGTATTGCAGACCACTGTTCCAACATTGCGGTGTGTCTGATACAGGTAAAGCAGGAAGGATTTGACACCCATGAATATCTTGGTACAATAAAAAGAGAAGATAACGAACAATTTAAAAAGCAGTATGCAGTATTTGAAGAAAAATACCGTCTGCCGTAAAAAATATACTCCGTGCCGGTTTAAAGCAACAATGCAGTTAAAAGCCGTTTAAGCCGGACACGAGGCAGGGAATGGAGGAAATGATGGCACTTATATATGTTGTGGAAGATGATAAAAATATCAGTGAAATCGAAAGCTTTGCATTAAAAAATGCAGGACATCAGATTGTAGAATGTGCGTGTGCAAAGGAGTTTCACAAGCAGGTACAGGAGCGGATACCGGATATGGTGCTGCTTGATATTATGCTGCCGGATGAAGATGGGCTTTCTATTTTGAAAAAACTGCGTGCAACACCGGAAACAAGGAGAATTCCTGTAATTCTGGTAACGGCAAAGACCACAGAAATTGATAAGGTCAAGGGACTGGATTCGGGTGCCGATGATTATCTGACTAAGCCGTTTGGCGTCATGGAACTCATTTCCCGCGTAAAGGCGCTGCTGCGCAGGGTTGGCGGCATGGAAGATGAAAAATTCTTACGGGTTGGCATTTTGTTTATTGATGATGAAAAGCACGTTGCTTATGTAGATGATAAACATATTGAACTGACCTATAAGGAATATGAACTGCTCAAGTACCTGACGATTAATCAGGGAATTGTACTGTCCCGCGACAATCTTATGGAGAAAATCTGGAGTTCGGATTACGAAGGCGAATCAAGAACGCTGGATGTCCATATCAAAACACTGCGGCAGAAGCTTGGGAAAGCCGGGTCTTATATTAAGACTGTGAGAAATGTCGGCTATTTCCTTGATTTGGATACAGATGTGTAATAATCCTTATATGTGGAATTATTACGGGCAGGAGTGCATATGAAAAAGAAAATCAACATTCAATTTTTAATTATTACATTACTGGCGATACTGACAACGGTATCGCTTTCTATCTTTGTATTTTACGAATTATTCAAGCAGGAAGTGATGGCAGACTTAAAAACGAACACACAGCTTCTGGTTGAAACGGATGCGTGGGAGCAGATTGTGGAAAAGAAGGATGCCGGAGCTTTAGACGATGGTGTGAAGCAGCTCCGTCTGACACTGGTAGACGGTACCGGAGAAGTTATTTTGGATACCAATGCAGAAGTCGGCAGTATGGACAATCACAGTGCAAGACCGGAGATTTCACAGGCACTGCAGACCGGAGAAGGACTGGCAATCCGTCAGTCCAGCACAATCGGTAAAAATGCGTTTTATTATGCCATACGGCTGGAGAACGGAAGTGTCCTGCGCACGGCAAAGGAAGCAGGCAGTATCACAAGTGTTTTCGAGAGCATTCTGCCGGTAATCGTAATTTTATGCGTACTGTTGTTTGCATTGTGTATGATCCTCTCACATTTCCTGACGGGGAGCATTATTGAGCCGATTGAAAATCTGGCAGATAATCTTGATGCTTCGGATTCCGTAAAGGTGTATAAAGAACTGGTACCGTTTGTACAGACAATCAAAAAACAGCATGAGGATATTATGCGCAATGCCACCATGCGGCAGGAATTTACGGCAAATGTGTCCCATGAATTAAAGACACCGTTGACGTCTATTTCCGGATATTCCGAACTGATTGAGAGTGGAATGGCAGCAGATGAAGATATTGTGCGTTTTGCGGCGGAAATTCATAAAAATTCCAATCGTCTGCTGACTTTGATTAACGATATTATCCGTCTGTCGGAATTAGATCAGGTAGAGGAACAGAACTGCTTTGAAGAACTGGATATTTATGATATTGCACAAAATTGTGTGGAGATGCTTCGCCTGAGTGCCAAGAAGCACGATGTTACCATGGAATTACACGGTGTACACCGCATTATCTGTGCCAACCGTCAGATGATGGATGAACTGGTCTATAACCTGTGTGACAATGCCATCCGATACAACAATCCGGGCGGCAGGGTCGATATTACGGTTGATGCAGCCGTTGCATTTGATAAAACGGCAGAAACCGGAGCAACGATTATTGAGGTCAAGGATACCGGTATCGGCATTTCAAAAGAACATCAGGAGCGTATATTTGAGCGCTTTTACCGTGTGGATAAAAGCCGTTCTAAATCAACGGGAGGAACAGGACTGGGGCTTGCTATTGTAAAGCATATTGTGGCTGCCCACAAGAACGCATCCCTGTCGCTTACAAGCGAACCGGGAAAAGGAACCTGTATCCGTGTGGCCTTTAAAATGAAGACAAATTTGGAGTAAAAAAATGTATTTTTGGCGCAAAGCCCGCAAACAAGCGGGATTGAGCGCATAAGGGATGAAAAAAAAGTCCAATATGTAGACAATGTCCGGAAAATACAGCGTTTATATAAAACAAAAAACTGTTCATAAATAGTTTATAGAGTTTTTATTTACAAAATAGTTAACATGTGTTATTATTTCACAACGATAATATATAACACTGTTAACTATTTATTTTTTTGCAGTAAAAAATCACCGCGAAACAGCATAGGACGGTGAAGATCACAGCCGGAAAGGAGGAATTTTTGTGCAAAAAGAGTATGCGGAGCTGTTTTCCGCATTTACACAGTTTAGAAAGCTGCATATGTCGGATTTATTTCCGAATATGAACCATTCGGAATTTGCCACCCTGATGCATATTGGCGGGGCAAATAAGTGTCTAAACGAAGAAAAAGTCAAGGTTTCTACACTGTCAGAGAGGATGCGTATTAATATTACTGCCGTGTCCCGGACATTAAAAGTACTGGAAAAGAAGAATTACATCCAGCGGACAGTCAGCGCGCAGGACCGCAGAATTACATATGTGGAACTGACCCCGGAGGGGGCAGAGGTACTGGCGGAAGCGGAGGAAACAATGAATACATTTACGGCAAAGGTACTAAGCAGCCTGAAAAAAGAAGACGTAATCCGTCTGACTGCGCTGATGAACCAGCTTTATGAGGCATCAGAAGCAGAAATAGAGAAAAGAAAAAAGAAAGGTGATGTGACAGAATGAGTAGATTTTTTAAGACGTTAAAGCCTTATTGGAAATCTGTACTGCTGATTATCGCACTGCTTGTATTACAGGCATATGCAGATTTATCGCTGCCGCAGTATACATCGGATATTATTGATACCGGTATCCAGAATGGTGGTGTTTCACACTGTATGCCGCAGGCAGTCACAAAGGAAGAATTTGAACTGGCAAAGGTTTTTATGACAGAAGATGAGGTCGCAATATGGGAAGACAGTTACCGGGAAGACGGTGATGTGTACCGCTTGGATGTGACCGATGAAAAGAAGCTGGATGAATATGATGATGAATTTGTGACAGCATTTATTTTAAACAATCAGACATCGGCAGTAGAGGAATCTGCTTTTAAACAGCAGATTGCCGCACAGTCCGGTCAGGACCCTTCACAGCTTGAAAATGTTCCGGTGGAAATGCTCGGACAGCAGATGGGCATTGAACTTTCAACCTTTAAAAAAGAGATTGAAGATGTTGACGGCAATGTAGTACTTGCAGACTGTGTGGATATGCGTCCGGTCTTTCAGATGATGCTTGCACAGGGCAGAATGACAACGGATGATATTGTTTCCATGCGTGACACGTTGCAGGAAAAAATGGAGAGCATGGGCAGTTCACTGATTCTTTCCATGGGTATCTCTTATGCAAAGAACATGGACAGTGCCGCCGGTGTAGATATGGATAAGTTACAGACTGATTATCTGTGGGCATCAGGCATTAAAATGGTGCTGATGGCACTGTTAGTTGCAGTGATTACCGCATGTGTCGGTATGCTTGCGTCGCGTGTGGCAGCCGGTGCAGGACGTGATCTGCGTGGCAGCGTATACAAAAAAGTCATGGGCTTTTCCAGTGCGGAAATGGATCGTTTCTCAACGGCATCCCTGATTACACGGACCACCAATGATGTACAGCAGATTCAGATGGTGATTGTATTATTACTGCGTATGGTATTATATGCGCCGGTGCTTGGTATCGGCGGTGTTATCAAGGTATGGCAGACAGGTGCCGGAATGGGCTGGGTAATCGGTCTTGCTGTTGCGGCTATTATGGCACTCGTGCTGTTTTTAATGGTTGTTGCCATGCCGAAGTTTAAATTAATGCAGAAGCTGGTTGACGGTGTCAACTTAGTTTCAAGGGAAATTCTTACCGGACTTTCTGTTATCCGTGCATTCGGAAGGGAAAAGAAGGAAGAAGAACGTTTTGATAAAGCCAATAAAAAGCTGACAAAGACGATGTTATTTACCAACCGTGTCATGACATTTATGATGCCTTGCATGACCTTTATCATGTACGGACTGACGGTTCTGATTGTATGGGTTGCGGCACATAAGATTGATAACGGCAGTATGCAGGTGGGTGCAATGACAGCATTTATTACGTATGCAATGCAGATTGTTATGTCCTTCTTAATGCTGACGATGATGTCTGTTATGCTTCCGAGAGCGGCAGTTGCGGCAGACAGAATTGATGAAGTATTAACTGTAAAATCTGAAATTGTAGACCCTGAAAAGCCGGAAACACTTGAAAAGAAGGAAGGTGTTGTACGCTTTAACCATGTAAGCTTTAAATACCCGGGTGCAGAACACAATGCCCTTGAAGATATTGATTTTGTGGCTGAACCGGGTAAGACAACAGCGATTATCGGCAGTACGGGCTGTGGTAAATCAACGCTTGTAAACTTAATACCAAGACTTTACGATGTTACGGAAGGTTCGGTGACAATCGACGGACACGATATCCGTAACATTACCATGAATGAACTGCGTGATGAACTCGGCTTTGTGCCGCAGAAAGGTGTGCTGTTTTCCGGTACGATTGCAAGCAATCTCCGTTATGGCAGAGAAGATGCAACCGATGAAGAAATCCGTGAAGCGGCTGAAATTGCACAGGCATCGGATTTTATTGAAGAAAAAAGTGCAAAATATGACAGTCCGATTGCACAGGGCGGTTCTAACGTATCCGGTGGACAGAAACAGCGTCTGTCGATTGCAAGAGCCATTGCAAAGAATCCGAAGGTCTTCATTTTTGATGACAGTTTTTCCGCACTCGATTTAAAGACCGATGCGGCACTCCGTAAGGCACTGGCAGAAAAGGTATCCGACAGCACGGTTATTATCGTTGCACAGCGAATCAGTACGGTGCTTCATGCAGAGCAGATTCTTGTCATGGATGAAGGCAGAATAGTCGGCAGGGGAACACATGAAGAACTGCTTGCAAACTGCGAAGTATACCGCCAGATTGCAAAATCGCAGATGTCAGAAAAGGAACTCGGACTTGCGGGTGATACAGAAAGGGAGGAACAGTAATTTATGGAAAATAAAGATGTAAAAATGCCTCCGAAGACAAGAGGACCGATGAGAGGACCAGGCAGAGGTATGATGCCAGGAGAAAAAGCCAAAGACTTTAAATGGTCTATCGGCAAATTACTTGCGTATCTTGGAAATTACAAAATCGGCATTATCGTAGTGATGATTTTTGCGGCGTGTGCGACCGTGTTTAACGTTGTCGGTCCAAAGGTTTTAGGTAAAGCCACGACAGCACTTTCCGAAGGGCTGATGAATAAAATCAACGGCACCGGCGGCATGGATTTTAACTATATCGGAAAAGTCCTTTTATTTGTGCTGGGATTATACAGCATCAGCGCCGTTTTCAGCTTTATACAGGGCTGGATTATGACGGGGATTACACAGAAGCTGTGTTACCGGTTAAGGAAAGAAATTTCCGAAAAAATTAACCGTATGCCGATGAAATATTTTGAAAGCAGAACTTACGGTGAAGTATTATCGCGTATTACCAATGATGTAGATACCCTCGGCATGGGTTTAAACCAGAGCATTACTACGATTATTACCGCTGTTGCAACCATGCTTGGTGTATTGGTGATGATGTTAAGCATTTCACCGCTGATGACACTGATTGCAGTCATTATTCTGCCGGTGTCAGCCGGACTGATTTCATTTGTTGTAAAGAAATCACAGAAATATTTTAAGACACAACAGGAATATTTAGGCCATATCAACGGACAGATTGAAGAAACCTACGGCGGACATACCGTTGTAAAGTCTTTTAACAAAGAGGCTTCTATGGTTAAGCAGTTTGACGAAACCAATACGGTATTGTATAAATCCGCATGGAAATCGCAGTTCCTATCCGGAATGATGCAGCCGATTATGAATTTTGTCGGAAACTTAGGCTATGCCTGTGTGGCATTAAGCGGAGGTCTTCTTGCAATTCAGGGCGCGATTACAATTGGTGATATTCAGGCATTTATCCAGTATGTTAAGAATTTCACACAGCCGATTACACAGATTGCACAGGTTATCAATCAGGTACAGTCTATGGCAGCAGCCTCCGAGAGAGTATTCGAGTTCTTAGAGGAGGAAGAAGAAGATCAGTTTGTGCAAAATCCGGTACGCTTAGATAAAATCGAAGGCTGTGTGGATTTTGAAAATGTACACTTTGGTTATAAAGAAGATCAGACAATTATCAATGATTTTACCGTACATGTAAAACCGGGTCAGAAGGTTGCCATTGTCGGTCCTACAGGTGCCGGTAAGACAACGATTGTGAAGCTGCTCATGCGTTTTTACGATGTCGGCAGCGGTGCTATTTTAGTAGACGGACACAATATCAAGGACTTTAACAGACGGGAATTAAGAGATGCGTTTGGCATGGTGCTTCAGGATACATGGCTGTATAAGGATACCATTATGGAAAATATCCGTTACGGAAGACTGGATGCAACCGATGAAGAAGTTATTGCGGCGGCAAAAGCAGCGCATGCACACCACTTTATTGAAACCCTGCCGGGTGGCTATCAGATGGAATTAAATGAAGATGCAAGCAACGTTTCACAGGGACAGAAGCAACTGCTTACAATTGCGAGAGCAATTCTTGCAGACAATCCGATTCTGATTCTGGATGAAGCGACCTCTTCTGTGGATACCCGTACAGAGATTCAGATTCAGAATGCAATGGATAACCTGATGAAGGGCAGAACGAGCTTTGTCATTGCCCACCGTCTGTCTACGATTAAAGATGCAGACGTGATTCTTGTCATGAAGGACGGCGATATTGTAGAACAGGGAAATCATGAAGAACTTCTTGCAAAGGGCGGCTTCTATGCAGACCTTTACAATTCACAGTTTGATGAGGCAGAAAGCGCGTAAGATACGGGAATTTTGATAAAAATGGAAGTTATTAAAGATGAATATTTAAAATATTAATTCAAAACAAAGAGTAAAAAGGAGAAACAGCCTGGCAGAGGTTTTTTCTCCTTTTTTCACGGATAGTCCTTGCAAAACTTTAGAATTTCTGTATACTTGAAATGTTAGGTGTTTTCATGGCAGAGCCGGAGGAATTTGATGAAACAGATTGCGTGGGTAAAAGTTATCCAAAACAAATATATAAAAAGATGTATAAGTATTGTGGGAATTGTAATCGTTTTACTGGGTGCCATGCTGTTATATCATATTACAGGTTTAAGAAAAAATGAATATACAAAAAAGGAGCCATTGCTTTTAAACTGGACTGTTGTCAGTGAAAATCAGACGGATACGGATGTGGATTTGAATACATTCCGCTTTGATAATATTTTAACAGACAAAAAGACAATATATTTATCCCGTACTTTTGTGGATAAAGGGCAGTTTCAATCACCGGTACTTGTGGTTCAGACGCATAATGCAACGTTACGTGTCTTTGTGGACGGAGAATGTATTTACAGTTCCGGGCTGGAGCGGTATGACTGCGGGAAAATGGTTGGAAGCGGCATGCACAGCATTGCTATGCCTAAAGATGGAGAACAGCATGAACTGATGCTGGAATTTAAGGCAAACGGTGATTCTTATGTTACCCGGATGAACGATATTTATATTACTGATTATGCAACAATTTACACTGATTTTTTAGTGACCAACAGAGTTACTTATGCACTTAGTGTCTGCCTTTTGTTTATCGGATTTGTCCTGCTTTTGCTTGGGATGGTTATGATGCTGACGCGGACCTGGTTTACACATTTGATATCACTGGGAATTTTCTCGCTGATGGTAGGTTTATGGACGATGGGAAAATATAATATCCTACAGATTTACCGGGTACCGATATGGCTGTGTACCTTTATTGAGTATGCCAGCATGTATATCGGTCCGCCGTCTCTGCTGCTTTTTTTCAGGGATTATCCGAAAAAAGCAGACAGCAGATGGATAACGTGGATGTATTACATAATTTTCTGGGTAGATAGCGGTGTGACGGCACTTTTATTTGTGCTTCATTTTTCAGGTGTCTGGCATCTTCCGCATATGCTTCGGCTGGAACAGGCATTTGTAGCAATTGTCTGTGTTTATCTGATTATATTAATGATTGCCTGTGTTAGAAAGGGAAACCGGCAGAGCAGACTGGTTATCTGCGGTGTGATTTTGTTTTTGCTGTGTATCGGAGCGGAATGGTCAGGTTATATGGCAGGAAAATACTGGGGTCATGAAATGTCATGGACAACAGGATTTTCATCTTTGGGAACTGTGATTCTGATTAGTATTTTACTGCTCTCATTAAGCTGGGATATTGCGGGAAAAATGGTCGACGAAAAAGAACAGGCAGTTCTTTATAAAATGGCATATACGGACAATCTGACGGGACTTTATAACCGCCGCTTTTGTGAAGAACGATTAAAATCATATTGTTATAATAACATTCCATTTACAATTTTTAATTTTGATATGAATGGGCTGAAAGCCACGAATGATACCCATGGGCATAGCAGTGGGGATAAGCTGATTAAGGGGTTTGCGGATATTTTAACGAAGTCGTTTGGGGACAAAGGTATCGTTGGCAGAATGGGCGGCGATGAATTTATTGTAATTGTAGAAAACATCGAAGAACTTAATTGTCAGGAAGAAATCCGACATTTTCAAAAAATTATGAGTGAGGCAAATAAAGCACAAAGTGGGTATGTTTACAGTACGGCATACGGCTATGCAGACAGTTCTGAAATTGTGTCAGACGGTGAAATACGCGATGTCAACATGGTTTACAGACTGGCGGATAACCGCATGTATGAGAATAAAAAGACATGCCATGATGCAAGAAAATAGTTAGAAAGTGGAAGGAACAAAGGAATTTATGAACAGGACTTACGACAAATTTCAGGTAGTATTACTAAGCGAAGTAAAAGGGAAAGACAGCAATGCGTTTATTTTTGAATTACGTCTTACTTCGGAGGACAATTGTCGTATCAGAATTATAGATTTTGACGCATTTGATATTGACGGAAACAAGTACAGCGCGGGAGCGGATAAAATCAGTACAACAGATGTGATTTTAGGACACAGCAAATTTTTTGCCGAAACCAAAAAGATTAATGTAAAAATCAGTTCGCAGTTTAAAGCAAGAATCGGCTGTATGGCAGTCTTAACGGTTGCCTGCATTGAAGATAAACAGCAGATGAAATTCTGTTTCCAGAGAAAAGGAACAAACCGCTGGGATTGTGTCGGTGTGGAATTTATGGAGTATGAAGGTCTTCCGGCAGCAGAAGAAGAACCGGTGGAAACAGAAGGAACTTTAGAATCGGTTGAAGAACTGACTGACAAAGCAGAAAAACAGGTACAGGCGCAGACGGAAGCACAGACACAGACTGGAGCTTCGGCAGTGAAAGAAGACGGTGAAGAACAGGCAGCAGTGGTAGTACAGGATTCTCCGGCAGAAGACATCCCGGCAGCACAGGATGAAAAAGCTGCAGCAGAATCACTTGAAGAATATCTGGAAAGAGAAGGCGCAGAGTCTGTCTTAGGGCTGTCCATGAAGGAATTTGTCAATCGTTTTGCATTAGGTACACAGACAGTAGAAGATGTTTTAAAGCAGTTAAATGTCAATGTGGCGCAGGAAGAAGAACCGGCAGAAACAATCAGTCAGCCGGCGCCGGTATCCCAGCCGGAGGAAGAAGAGCAGGAGCAGTCCATAGAAGACTATTTAAACAGTCTGATTGAATTTGATGAAAAATCATCGGAAACCATCGGCCTTGCCGTTTCTAATATGAGAATCCGTGCAGAAGAACAGGGTGACACCGTCTGTCCGGTTCTTTACTGTGAGGTCAGCTATTCCAAAGAAACCTATGTATTGGTGCGCTGTCCGATGATTAAGGTGATTTTTTACGATGCAAAGGGATGTATCGACAATGTTGCCATGCATCCGGTATCCCGTATCCATACAGGTCAGGATATTGTTGAAATGGCATTTAAGAAGTCCACAGTGAAAAATTGGAAAAACAAGAGCAAAATCAAAGTACTCGTAACGCTGTAAAATAGATAAAACATTTTTTTTGGTTAAAACATAAAACATAAAAAATAAAAGAATTAAAAGAAGAAAGCTGCGCAGCCGGAACAAAAAACGGCTGTGCAGCTTATTTTATAAAGTTCTGAAAGCTTAAAGGATGTTGGCTGATATGCAGCTGGTATATCGATATAAAGGATTCTGATAATTACGGTTTTTAAAACTACATCATATTGAAATAAATGTAATATCATCTTGACAAAAAAACAAAGAAGCGGTATAACATAAATAGTTTGAGAATCAAAATATTGTATTTCTGAACGAAAACAAAATACTGTTATGGCAGATGAGAAATTACCTGCGGAATGGAGAAGAATATGAATAATCAGTTACCACAACTTATATTAGGAGATGTTATTGTGCCGGTGCCGGTGATTCAGGGCGGCATGGGTGTTGGAGTGAGTCGAAGCCGTCTTGCGGGAGCAGTTGCAAAAGAAGGCGGTATCGGTGTGATATCAACAGCACAGATCGGTTATGACGAGGAAAATTTTGAAAAAAATCCGGCGGAGTGTAACTGCAGGGCAATAATAAAACACATTGCGCAGGCAAAAGAGATTGCAGGCGGAAACGGACTGGTCGGTGTGAATATCATGGTGGCATTAAAGCATTACAGACAGCACATTGAAACGGCGGTAGAAGCGGGTGCAGATGTCATTATCTGTGGTGCGGGACTGCCGGCAGATTTACCGGGAATTGCCCAAAACTATGCACGTGAGCATGGGAAAAAGATACCAAAGCTGATGCCGATTGTGTCTTCCGCGAGAGCGGCGGGAATTATTTTAAAAATGTGGGACCATCATTACCATACGGTGCCGGATTGTATTATTGTGGAAGGACCGATGGCAGGCGGACATCTTGGATTCCAGGAAAGTGTATTGGAAAATATTGAAAATATTGATTTTGACGCGATTCTTTGCGGGGTCATTGACAGCAAAAAGCCATATGAGGAGAAATACACAAAAAAGATTCCGGTTGCGGCGGCAGGCGGTATTTTTGACAGACAGGATATTGACCATGTGCTTTCATTAGGTGCAGATGCCGTACAGATTGCAAGCCGTTTTGTTGTCACTAAAGAATGTGATGCATCTGATGCATACAAACGTGCATATATTGAGGCGGGAAAGGGTAATATACAGATTGTAAAAAGTCCTGTCGGCATGCCGGGACGTGCCGTGCGCAATGCATTTATCAGACAGGTTGAGCAGCACAAACAAGAAATTACCGGCTGTTATCAGTGCCTTGAAAAATGTAATCCGAAGGAAGTGCCGTACTGCATTACACAGGCGCTGATTCACGCCGTGAAAGGCGAACTAGAGCAGGGGTTAATTTTCTGCGGCGAAAATGTTTCCAGAATCCATGAAATGACAACCGTACCGGAACTGATGCGGGAATTGACACAAGGTTGACACACCACCCCGGTATTTAGTACTATAGTAAGTGAAAAAGAACGAATGGAGAAACCAATGAAAGAATTTTTGCGTGCTAAGATTTTTGCACTTTCACAGTATCTGGAAATGCTGCTTTCGCTGATTTTAGGACTGGTTATTGTAATTCTTGCAGGGAAACTGCTGATGGACGTATTTAATCCGCAATATATTTTTGCAGGAGAAGACGTCTTTGCATATTATCTGGAAACTGCAATGAATCTTGCGATTGGTGTGGAGCTTATTAAAATGCTTTGCATGCACTCACCGGGGACTGTCATTGAAGTCCTTTTATTTGCAATTGCAAGACAGGTTGTTGTATCCCATTCTTCCGTGACACAGACACTGACCGGGGTATTTGCAATTGTTGTGCTGTTTGCTACAAGAAAATATCTGTTTATCCCACACGATGAGGTAGAAAAGATTACCGTACGCGGTAGTATGACTGTAGCAATGGCAAACCGTGTTGCTAAAATCAAAATACCGGAAACAGATGGAAAACTGCTCCGTGATGTGATTGAGAAGCGGATTTGTGAGGAAAGCCTTTCAAAAGAAATCGGAACCTGCGTGGATTACGATAATTTTGCATTATGCATTGCAAGTATCAGAGAAGGTAAAGTAACAAGAGTTGATATTTTAAAAAATAAGGATTGATAAGGAGTAAGCTTATGGCAATTGTACATGTAACAAGTGAAAATTACGAAAAGGAAGTATTACAGTCTGATAAGCCGGTATTAATTGATTTCTGGGCATCATGGTGTGGACCGTGCCAGATGTTAGGACCGGTCATTGAAGAAGTTTCAGAAGAAGTGACGGATGTAAAGTTTGTAAAAGTAAGTACCGAAGAAGCACCGGAACTGGCAGAAAAATTTTCTATTATGTACATTCCGACACTGGTACTCATGGAAAATGGAACGGTTGTAAATAAATCCACAGGCTTTTTACAGAAGGAACAGATTTTAGAACTTCTGAATACAAAAAATTAAAAAAATTAAAAAAAAATTAAAATTTTTGTTGACAAATGAAGTTTGAAAGATTATCTTATTACTTAATTCAACAGTCAAATGCAGAGAACAGGAAATGACTTTTTCAAATCACCGCTCACAGAGAGCCGTAAGATGATGAGAAGCGGCAGCAAGGAATGAAAAAGCCCTCACCTGCGAGCAGTTCCGGTGAAAGGCAGTGTAATTGTATACAGCCTAGTAATTGGAATCGGTACCCATCGTTAACAGGGCATGCCATAGAGTCGGTATTCTATTGATTCTGACAGCAGTGGCAGTAGAGAGGCCGGGATATCCGGCAAGCAAAGTGGTAACGCGGAAGTAATGTTAAATCAGCCTTCGTCTTTGCACCAAATCATTTAGATTTGTGTGGAGACGAAGGCTTTTTTGATACTATGGACAATGCGTACAGAGTGTTTGACTGATGAAATATATCATAATAGGAGAGTGACATCTATGAACACTTTAGTAATTGTTTTAATTGCAGCTGTTATTTTATTCGGCGCATATGTTGTCTATGGCCGTTGGTTAGCCAACAAATGGGGAATTGACCCTAAGGCAGAAACACCGGCAGTAAAGTACAATGATGGTAAAGATTTTGTCCCGACAAACGGATGGACAGTATTTAGTCATCAGTTTTCATCTATTGCAGGTGCAGGTCCTGTAACCGGTGCAATTCAGGCAGCGGCATTTGGCTGGTTACCTGTACTCCTCTGGATTCTCATCGGTGGTGTATTCTTCGGTGCTGTTACAGACTTCGGTGCCTTATATGCTTCCGTTAAGAACGAAGGAAAGTCCATGGGTATGATTATTGAAAAGTACATCGGTAAATTCGGACGTAAGATTTTCTTACTGTTCTGCTGGTTATTTACATTAATTGTTATTGCAGCATTTGCCGATATGGTAGCCGGAACATTCAATGCGTATACAGTTGTTGACGGACAGTCACAGTTATCTGCAGCTGCTTCAACAAACGGTTCTGCCGGTATGGTATCTATCATGTTTATGGTATTTGCCGTTGTATTTGGTCTGATTCAGAAGAAATGGAATCTTTCAGGCTGGAAAGAAGCAGTTGTTGGTATCGTATTTATCATTGCTTCATTTGTAATTGGTAACTACTTCCCAATTGAATTAGGCAAGAACGCATGGAGCTATATCACATTTGTATATATCTTTTTTGCAGCAGTTCTTCCAATGTGGCTGATGAAGCAGCCTCGTGACTACATGACAACATTTATGTTCATTGCCATGATTGTCGGTGCAGCACTTGGTCTGGTTGTAGCTCATCCGTCTATGAACCTTCCGGTTTATACAGGATTTAACAATGCAAAACTTGGAACAATGTTCCCAATCCTTTTCGTAACGGTTGCCTGCGGTGCTGTTTCAGGCTTCCACAGCCTTGTATCTTCCGGTACATCTTCTAAGACTGTAGCAAATGAAAAGGATATGCTTAAAGTTGGTTACGGCGCTATGATACTTGAAAGCTTACTTGCTGTTATCGCTCTTTGTGTTGCAGGCGCAGCCGCAGCAGCAGACGGAACAGCCGCTACTGGTACACCGTTCCAGATTTTCAGTCGTGGTGTTGCAGGTTTCTTTGAAATGTTTGGTGTTCCGGTACATTTCGCAACCGTATTTATGACAATGTGTGTATCTGCACTTGCTCTTACATCACTTGATGCCGTTGCACGTATCGGACGTATGAGTTTTCAGGAACTTTTCAGCGTAGATGATATGGAACATGCAGAAGGATGGAGAAAGTTACTCTGCAATACATATTTCTCAACAGTAATAACACTTCTTTGTGGTTTCGTACTCACAAAGATTGGTTATGCAAACATCTGGCCGTTATTTGGTTCAGCAAACCAGTTATTAAGTGCACTTGTAATTCTTACACTTTGTGTATTCTTAAAGGTAACAGGACGCAGCAACAAGATGCTGTTCCCGCCACTTATCATTATGCTTTGTGTAACATTTACAGCACTGGTACAGCGTACAATCGCTATGGTTAAGGCAATCCAGACAGCAGCATCTGTTACAATTCCGGCAGGTACTGCTACATGGGGAAGCGTATTTATTGCCAACGGGCTTCAGCTTATTATTGCAATTCTGCTGATTGTACTTGGTCTTATCATTGTTGTAAATTCAGCTAAGAGTTATGCAAAGAGTGAGAAAAACTCAGAAAAGGCAGCTTAATTCGTATAGCAGCTGTATAATAAAATAAGAAGCTTTACATAAAAACTCCCGGATTTTTTCTATATCATATATAGAGAGGATTCGGGAGATTTTTGCATAGGAACGGCAATCCCAGCGATAAAAATATTGAAATTCTGTCGTGTTCATAGTAATATATAAATAGTGTGAAAAAACCTTAAATTTAAAATAAGAAGACACAATATCGTAAAAGACAGGGGAATAAATAATATGGAACAGGTTGTTTTTGGTGGAAGAATGAATATCCCAAAGGGGACAACATTTTTTAAGACAGGCGAAAACGTTGAACATGTATATCTGTTAGTGAATGGACAGGTACGTGCAAAAAGCGAATATATGAAGATGAATCTCGATAACGGAGCACTGTTAGGAATTCTTGATATTTATTCAGAAGAATATCTTTTTGATTATGAGGCCGTTACGGATTTGATTGTATTGTGCTTTGACATTGCACATGCAGACGGTATTCAGAAGCTTTTAAAACTGGGTAAAAACTATCAGGAAATTGCTGTCAATTCTTTATTTGCGCAGTTTCATGAAGTGTACCGGTTATATGAAAAAAGCTTTTTGTCTTATGCATCAGAAATGGATGATTTTAATGTCATTGATAAAGAAGAAGATTCTGCAAAGGTGGATATGGAAATCTGCACCTATATGAATCAGATATACGCATTGGATAAAAAAGTTTTTCATGAACTTTTTACAGCCGGGGAAATGATAGCATATGAACATCTGATTACCGGTTCAAAGCTGGTAGCGGATATCAACCGTACCGCGTTAAAACTGGTGGATGTTTTAGGAAAGGCAGCACTTGGTATTCAGGACGATGAAGCCCAAAATAAAGCAGCAGACGACCTTTTGGATGGTGAAGATACGGCAGAAGAAGGCATGGATGAAAGTGCTTATGACTATGCACTGGTTGAGAGTGAACTGGCAAATTCCATGAAGCAGATTCTGGATTATTCCCAGATAGATGAAAAGGAAGCTTCCAGATTTACCCTCATGGTTTCGCAGTATATGAATCTGCCGGACAGAAATACTTCGGACAACGATGTCAGAAAATTAAGAAAAGATATTGCAGAGCAGTTCTATCAGATTTATGAAAATGTTTTCTTACATTCATTAAAGGATACTTCTCTTAGCAGGGCAGTCGAATTGTTCCTGAATTTTGGCTTTATGGATGAGAAGGAATTTGATAAAAAGGGATTGGCGGAACTGTATTATTTCAAGCCGGACTTATCGGGTACGGGATTTTCTATTTATACCGTATATGGCTGGCTGAAAGCAATATACGAGGGAAAAAGAGAACCGTCCAAAGATGAATTTGACCAGGATTATAAAGAAAACGTAAGAAAAGAAAAGGCACTGCACCATCTGTCAGCAGCAGAAGAAACAAAGATGCTGTCTGACCAGACAGCCAAAGTGCAGTTTGAAATCCGTAATATGTTTAAGGTTATCAATCGTCTGACAACGAATGAAATTACAATTTTCAGCCCGATTCTGACACAGAAGAAGTTCAGTAAGAGCATTCAGAAGTCGTTTCTGTCAGCAAAGAAGCTTTCTGAGGCGATGCGTGCGATTATGAAGGTGGATTATTCACTGTTCCACAGAGAGCAGATGTATTATGACCCGGAAAATAAAATCGATAATATTGTAGTCATGAAACAGGTTCTTCCGGACTTTATCCTGATGCCGAATGTCGGCAGCAGAGGTGTCATGTGGCAGGATATTTCGGAAAAGAAAAGAGATACACCGGCAAGATTTGTGCTTTCTGCATTTTTCAACGGCAATCTTGAAAACAGTCTGATTAACATGGCAGCAGTTTACCGCTGGGAAATCTGCCGTACTGTACAGGGCAATTACTGGAATGATGTCCGGGAACATTCTCTTACATCCGAGTACTGCGATTATGTACAGTTTTACCGAAAGAATAAAGATCTGACGGAAGAAGCCAAAGAAAAAATCAGGGCACAGTTTAAAAGCTGTCGTAACAGTTACCGTGAAATGTTTGCAAAGGATTATGACGTATGGGTTAAATACGAATCCCAGAACTCTATCCGATTAAATAAGGTTGTGAGAGGAATTCTTTATATGTACTGTCCGTTTGCGGCAGAATATCGGAAAAAGCTTGAATCGCAGCCAATCTTTAATGCGGCATCAGCACGGTTTAACAGAGAAAATACAAAGAAAGTACGTGAGTTAAAGACATTTAATTCCAACGTATTAAAAAGAGGCGGACAGGTTACTGAAGTGTTACAGAAGAATCTGGATTTTTATGAATTAGGATAAGAAGAAGGAGAAGACAAATGTTTAGTCAGTTATTTGGTGAATATCTGGTAAGTGAAGAAGTACTTACACCGGAGCAGTTAAGAGAAGTATTGGATGAACAGGCAACAGCAAAGGTCCGTCTGGGAACGATTGCGATTGCAAACGGATATATGACACAGAACGAAACGGAAGAAGTCAATCATTTACAGACACAGTATGACAGACGTTTCGGTGATATTGCGGTAGAAAGAGGCTATTTATCAGAACGGGAAGTGGATGAACTTCTGGAGCAGCAGGGTTGCGCATTTATGAAGTTTTTGCAGATTATGTTTGAGAAAAAATATATTACTGCCAGCGAACTGGATGAATATCTTGACAGCTTTCAGACATCCAAGGGCTTTTCAAAGTCCGAAATGGAAGCGTTAAAGGAAGATGATATTGACGGGATTGTACCGTTGTTTGCATTTTCTGCAAAACCGTATGTAACTGATATTGTGGCATTGATTTTGAGAAATCTGACAAGATTTGTTACACAGGATTACTATATCGGTTCAATTAAACGTGTGACAGAAATCCGGTATCAGAGTATTATCGGACAAAAAACATACGGTTCTCATGTTATTTATACAGCATTTGTGGCAGGGGAAAATGAAGATGGACTGCTTGCGCTTGCATCCGATTTTTCAAAGGAAGAACTGATACAGGCAGACAGCTATACATATGACACATTAAGCGAACTGGTTAATATGTGCCTTGGTCTGTTTGTAACGGCAATCAGCAAGGGTGAGTTATTTGTAGATATCGAACCGCCGTTTGTCTATGAAAACCAGACACTGACCGGGGACGGATATATTGTTCCGCTTTATGTCCATGGTAAAGAGACAGAAATTTTTATTGCTGTAGACAGTGATGTTCAAATCGGTGTAAAGCCGACATCTATTGATATTCAAAAATGTGCCGACAGTGAGGTAGCAGACGGTGTTAAAAAGGTCATGATTGTAGATGATTCTGCTTTTATCCGTAAGACATTAAGAAATATTCTTGAAGAAGCAGGCTATGGTATTGTCTGTGAGGCTGTAAACGGAGAAGAAGCCGTTCAGTTATATAAAGAGTATAAACCGGATATTGTCACAATGGATATTACGATGCCGGTTATGGACGGTGTTACGGCATTGGAAAAGATTAAAGCATACGATAATACAGCAGATGTCATTATGGTGACGTCAGCCGGACAGCAGAAGAAAGTGATTCAAGCATTAAAGCTGGGGGCATATGAATTCTGCATGAAGCCGCTGGATAAGGATGAATTGTTAAAAGTATTTAAAGAACTGAATGCATAAAATACATAAAAACGGGAATAATACAGGTATTGCAAAAGTATATTTTGTAGTGCCTGTATTTTAAAATTGTACTAAATTAAGAACTATGCAAAAGAGTATTGATTTTATGATACATGAATGATATTATAAAGCACGTAAGGATTGTTACAATATTGTCAAAGTTGCGATGAGCAATTTTTTTATTTAGCAATCAGTGTATACAATGTGCAGAGATTATGCAAGGAGGAATTCAGAAATGTTACAGAAGGAACAGTGGAATGGTTTCGAAGGTAGACTTTGGAAAGAAGAAATCAATGTAAGAGATTTCGTTCAGAACAACTACAAGCCATATGATGGTGATGAAAGTTTCCTTGAAGGTCCTACAGAAGCAACAAACAAGCTTTGGGGAAGACTTCAGGAATTACAGAAAGAAGAAAGAGCAAAGGGCGGCGTACTTGACATGGAAACAGAAGTTGTTGCCGGTCTTACAGCATATGGTCCTGGATATATAGATGAATCAATGAAAGACCTTGAAAAAGTTGTAGGTCTTCAGACAGATAAGCCATTAAAGAGAGCATTCATGCCTTACGGCGGTATCAAGATGGCAGAAGAATCTTGCAAGAACTACGGTTATGAACCAAATCCGGAATTACACAAGATTTTCACAGAATATCATAAGACTCACAATCAGGGTGTTTTCGATGCTTACACACCAGAGATGAGAAAGGCTCGTCACAGCCACATCATCACAGGTCTTCCGGATACTTATGGCCGTGGACGTATCGTAGGTGACTACAGAAGAGTTGCTCTTTACGGTATTGACTACCTTATGGAAGAAAAGAAGAAAGATCATGCAAACTGCGGATGCGGAACAATGACAGACGATGTTATCCGTTTAAGAGAAGAAATCTCTGATCAGTACAAGGCTTTAGCAGGCATGAAGAAGATGGCTGAAAGCTATGGTTATGATATTTCACAGCCAGCTAAGGATGCTAAGGAAGCTGTTCAGTGGTTATACTTTGGTTACCTTGCTGCTATCAAGACTCAGAACGGTGCTGCTATGTCAGTAGGTCGTGTATCTACATTCCTTGATATTTATATCGAAAGAGATCTTGAAGCTGGTAAGCTTACAGAAAAAGAAGCTCAGGAATTAATTGACCATTTCGTTATGAAGTGCAGAATGGTTAAGTTTGCAAGAATTACTTCTTACAACGAATTATTCTCAGGTGACCCTACATGGGCTACTCTTGAAGTAGGTGGTACAGGTATTGACGGACGTTCAATGGTTACAAAGAACGACTACAGATTCCTTCACACACTTGAAAACATGGGACCTTCACCGGAACCAAACTTAACAGTACTTTACTCATCAAGACTTCCTGAAAACTTCAAGAAGTATGCTGCTAAGATTTCTGTTGATACATCTTCAATCCAGTATGAGAACGATGATGTTATGAAGGTTACATGGGGTGATGATTATTCAATCTGCTGCTGTGTATCTGCTACACAGACAGGTAAGGAAATGCAGTTCTTCGGAGCTAGAGCTAACCTTGCTAAGTGTTTACTTTACGCTATCAATGGTGGTGTGGATGAAAAAGATGGTAAGCAGGTTGGACCAGCTTTCAAGCCTATTACATCAGAATATCTTGATTATGATGAAGTTATTGAAAAGTTCGATGTTATGATGGATTGGTTAGCAGACCTTTATGTTAATACACTTAACCTTATCCAGTATATGCATGATAAGTACTACTATGAAGCAGCAGAGATGGCTCTTATTGATACAGATGTTAAGAGAACATTTGCTACAGGTATTGCTGGTTTCTCTCATGTAGTAGATTCACTTTCAGCTATTAAGTATGCTAAGGTTAAGACAGTACGTGATGAAGAAAAGGGTATTGTTGTTGATTACCAGATTGAAGGCGACTTCCCTAAGTATGGTAACGATGATGATAAGGCAGATGATATAGCTGTATGGCTTCTTAGAACATTCCTTGAGAAGATTAAGAAGAGACATACTTACAGAAATTCAGAGCCTACAACATCTATCCTTACAATTACTTCTAACGTAGTTTATGGTAAGTATACAGGTACAATGCCTGATGGACGTAAGGCTGGTACACCATTATCACCAGGAGCTAACCCAAGCTATGGTGCTGAACAGAATGGTCTTTTAGCTTCACTTAACTCACTTACAAAGCTTCCATATGAGTGGGCATTAGATGGTATTTCTAATACACAGACAATGAATCCGGATGCTTTAGGTCATAATGAAGAAGAAAGAGTTGCTAACCTTGTAAACGTTATGGATGGATACTTCGATCAGGGTGCTCATCATCTTAACGTAAATGTATTCGGTAAGGATAAGTTACTGGATGCTATGGAACACCCAGAAAAGCCAGAATATGCGAACTTCACAATCCGTGTATCTGGTTACGCTGTTAAGTTCATCGACCTTACAAAGGAACAGCAGATGGATGTAATCTCAAGAACATTCCATGACAGAATGTAATCTGGGATTTTGAAAACGCCGTAAATACAGTGTTTATGCGACTTTGAGATAATATCAAGTTATCGTAACTTATCATAATTTGGTGTAAAATCTTAATTAATTGGTGTAGTAAATGGTGTACTAAATGGTGTAGTAATTCTAAATAGGATTTAAGTACAAAGATAAAATAAATTTCAGAGAAGAGAGATGTACAGTAATGTATGTCTCTCTTTTTTGATATTCAAAAATCGTAAAAAATAGGGAAGACTTCTGATTAATATAACCAGGAATGTTCCCTAAAATTATATAAAGCATAAAAAGTTAAATTTGAGCCATATACACATTTTAAAGCCGTATATAGAAGGCTAATTTGAAATGGTGATTTCATGGTATTAATTAAAGGAGGACAAATGAAACAGAAGGGCTATATGTTTTACCAAGCAGCATACACGAACTTATATTAGTTCCTGATAATGGTGATATGAATAAAAATTATATGATGCAGATGGTGCGTGAAGTTAATTCAACAGAAGTCAGACCAGATGAAATATAATGGTAAGAAATAATTGACGTTTAGCACTATGTGAGTTAGCATAGTGGTAGACAATTACTTCTTTGTATCACGCAAATCTAATTTTCCGAAATTCTTCATAAAAAAGGAAATATAATTTTTCAAAAAGAAGCAAGGTGAAAAGAAGAAAATGAATTTATTTAATGCAAAACTGGGGAAAAGAAAGTGAAAAAATAAATTCCATTTTTGGGGCTAAAAAATGGAAAAATAGTTTCCCCCTGATACAAAAGCCTGTTTAGAACATATATCCATAAGAACCTTAAATATATCGTCCTGTTTTGGATATTGTAAAACTATGAGTGATTTATATGACAGAAAGAAGGTTAAATATGATAATTGAAAAGGAATATTTTGATTCAGAAGAAGTCAGGAAAGCGAATGCCATGAATGATAAGACGATGGCACCACCAAGAAGAATACGTCTTACGACAACGGACAGTAACAAATATTATGCCAAAGCTGTATTTGTAGCCGATAAAGAAAATATAATTACCGGTGAGCTTCTTTACAGACCAGATTTTCAGGAGTCAGAAGAGGGAGTGGCATTCAGTGAGGTTGTTGTTAAGCAGACAGCAGATGTGGAAGAATATTTCAAGAATCTTATAAGGTTTGAAGGCTATAAAGTGATTCCGGAAGAATATGATGAGAGTGATATGCTTATGCATTATGATGAGCTGAGCATACAGGCTAATAAGCTTTTGTTTCTTGAGAGAAGGGAGAAGTAGATATGACAGATACGCAGAAGGAGGTGTTTAAGACACCAGTAAACAAGATAAGGCTGTTTGAGCATGGGGCTCCGGGTTCGCAGAACCTTAAGCTTACAAGAAAATATTACACTGAAGATATGCCTGATGGAAGAGTAAAGCATATAGTGCAGAACATTACAGATCCGGATATTGTTCCTTATATACCTGATGGTATTGGTAACAGTACAGACAGACAAAGGATTCCGGCAGTATTGATTATTCCGGGAGGTGCGTTCAGACGCCTTGTATACAACTTTGAAGGTGAAGATATTGCAAAGTGGCTTAATAGTATGGGAATAGCTGCATTTGTTCTTGAATGCAGACTTCCATCAGATGAACATGATAATGCAGAGGATGTCCCACTTATAGATGCTATGCGCGCAATGAGAGTTATAAGAGGAAGGGCGCAGGAATTCGGTATAGATGAAGCTAAGATAGGCGTTATGGGCTTTTCAGCAGGAGGCTTTATGGCAGCGTTATTATCAACAGCGTATGAAAGTGATGTGTATGCGGATTATAAGTATAAGGATGAATATGATAAACTATCAGCAAGACCAGATTTTGCTGTTTGTTCATATCCGGTTATAAGTATTGACGATTGTATTGAAGCAGGCAAAAGATATATGTCTGAGGAACAGGTGCTTGAGAGAATCAGTGACAGAAAGGCAAAGATACTGCATAAGTATAATCCGGATAAGCTTGTAAGACCGGATATGCCGCCAGTATTTATATGTGAAACGGATGATGACAGAACAACATTGTCTGAGAACAGTGTGGGCTTTTATATGGCAGCAAGAAAAGCCGGGGTAAGTGCTGAACTTCATATATTCAGAACAGGTGGCCATGGTTATGGCTGTGGTGATGATTTTGCACAGACTGGTGAGTGGAAAGTACTTTTTACAAAATGGATTAAGAGTATTGGAATTATTAGTTAAGATGGATATGGTATACGAGGATAAAGATAAGATTATATTAAACAAGCCGGCGGGACAACTGTCGCAGAGCGAAAAGTCGTTTGAGATGGATCTTGTAAGTGAAGTTCTTACATATAGAAAAAGCAAGGGTGAAGAAGCTTACGCAGCTATAATAAACGAACTTGACCGTCCTGTATCAGGGCTTGTGTTTATGGCTAAGAATAAAAAGGAATCAGCAAGATTGTCTTTACTTATGCAAAAAGAAACACTATGTAAACTGAGCCAAAACTGAACCAGCGAATGTTTTGGAAGCTTGGATGTGCTTAAAATGGATATTATTTTGAGATTGCCGTTGAAAGCAGAACATTCCATGATAGAATGTAATCAGAGTGCTTGAAAACGCCGAAAATACAGTGTTTATGCGACTTTGAGATAATATCAAGTTATCGTAACTTATCATAATTTGGTGTAAAATCTTAATTAATTGGTGTAGTAAATGGTGTACTAAATGGTGTAGTAACAGGAAAGAGCACAAAGATATTAATATAGGGTATATGTCTAAAATAAAATTGACATATACCCTATTTTACTGTATAATAAGAATATTAAATGACAAAATAAAATACAAATAATAACGAGAAACGAGGTAAAAAGTAATATGAAATCTGTGTTTCCTTCTAAGGAAGCTTTTTTCTATTTTCCCCAAAATAAAAATCAAAAATATAAGCCTCTCGACAAAGAAAGTAGTAATAAACCATATATGACTCTAGGATGGGAGAATAATATTGTATTCATAAAAGACAGTAATGATAATTATTTTTATATTAAAAGTAAAGTGAGTGATGAAAATGCCTAAAATGAAGAAGTGTACCGTATGTAATAAGATGTTTCTAAGCCACAATGGAATAGAGGTGTGTTCGACTACATGTGCTATTGAACGCAAACACCGACAAGACGAAAAAGGAAATGAACGTAGACGATATGGATTATCTAATTCTAATTTTGAAAAAATTTGTCCTATTTGCGGAAAAGCATTTGAAACAATTCATTCAAAATACTGTTCTGAAAAATGTTCAGTAATTGCTAGGAATAAAAATATTTCTGAAAACAATAAGGAATATTACAATCTACATCGTAGTAGCATTATTGAAAAATCTAAGAATAATCGAAAACGTAAAAAATAGGCATACAGATTTTTATTTCTGTATGCCTAAAATTATTATTTTGATTTTCGTTCAAGATTTATCATGTGTACTTTGTCCATTAACGGCGTTTTAATTTCATTGCTTTTACAAGAGACTAACAACGCAGGGATATCTTTGTTCAAACAATGTGAATCATAATAGGGCTGCTCTGGATATACATAAGTATGTGATGGATTAACTCGCTCGTCAGCAACAAAACACTGTCTCAAACGCTCATACTGAATTCCAAAAGCTTTGGCAATATCAGCAAATTCATTACAAAACGTTACCTTAGTTGCGATCCAACAATTTTCCATATATTTTGCTAATTCCGCAGTTTTCCAGTCAACAAAGATGTAATTAAAAGTCCCATCTTTGACCCTTGAATATAGTTGAGCGACTTTGCAACAATAATCTTCATTTCCACCAAGAACAACGAAATTAGGTGATTCTAAGCTATGCTGCGTTGTGCCGTAATACTCAGGAGAGATTACAATGTTATCCTTACAAAGTGACTCGCAAGTTCCTACAGGCACGGCAGACTTAATTATAATGACATCTGCATCAATTCTATCACAAATCCATTGAACCTCAGAAATATCACATTCTCCATTTTCTTTCATTTCGGTAGGAACGCAAACAAAAGCAAAATTATAATACTCATTTAATAATTCGGTCGAATTATATCTGCTTATATACTTATCGTATATTTTAAAAGAATCAGATATTGATGCAAACTCTTTTAAAATATGTTTTCCAATATTACCATAACCACAAATTAAATTTTTCATTTTTTAAATTATCCTCCATAGACTATATTAATTGTACTATATTATTATTCTCTTTTATAATCGTATCGTATTGATGAACAATTCTAAAAAGTTTAAGCTCGTTATCAATTCCTGTCAAAGAAGGATTTTTTTCTTTTGCCAATCGAATGATATATTGTTCGGACGAGTTATTGTAGATTTTATCATTAATTATTTTTGCTTGTTTGTAAAATTCGACCAATGCCTCTTTTATTCCTACACATATACCCGCATTTAAAAATTTATGAGTACCAGAGATTTTTAGCAGTTCCTGTAATGGTTCTACGACTGCATTTGGATATGGTACAGGTGTGGCATTATATACCACGGGAATTTTATATGAAAGATATTTTTCGATAAATGTAGCATCTAAATCATTAACAATCAAAGTGTCTCGTCCGTCTAAAATTAAAACATAATCGGTTTTTATCTGTTCCAAACATTCTAAAATATGATTAATTTTCATGCAGTTATTCCATTTCTGTTCGTTAATTGCTGTATTGAAAATGGGAATGTTATTATAGGCGCATTGCTTAACAACGAATGATTTATCATAACAGCCTTGATTCATAACAGAAATAATGGACAGATTGCTATCCATTTGAATAGGTCTGTCCAAATTTTCGCTGATAATATTTTCATGTCCTATAATTCCCGTACCGGGGAAGTGAAGCACGTAAAGGTCTTCATTGTTTTTATTCTGATATTTTTTGTGCTTCATAATATTTTTCAACCTCACTTGTAATATAATCATTAGTATACCCATATTCTACGATATCTTTATTGTTATACATTTCTTCTGTATAATTATCTAATATCCATTTACATAACACCTGACAATAAATAAGGTTATAAGTTTTATTGTTAAGTAAAGTTATATATATATGTTTAATATCGAGATACGTATATTCCTCAAAAGATTCATTGCTTGCGTGATAAAGAACGACATCTTTTTCAGAATACATTTCATACATATTTTTAAGATTAATCTGATCTTCAATTTTAAATGTAAACAGCTTAGATTTGCCTGACGACAGTTCAATCTTTAGTCCATTAGTAATAAACTCTTGACATTTATTTTTGATTAAAGAGACAAGATTCTCTTTGACTATTTCCATGTTAATAGATATTGGAGTTTCAAACAAAAAATATTTTTCTTCATCAAGACATTCAATATCATCAGAGATAAGCTTTACATTTACGGTAAATTTTTGTTGTGAATTGATTAAAAAATAATGTATTTCATCTGATACTTCGTGATAATCCAAAGAAGTATTGTCATTGATAATTTGTTGAGCGTACTCATCAGAATCTTGGAAGCCATAAAATTGTCCATTTTTGTCATAAAGTATATAAAACACCTATTTCCACCTCCCTACAAAAAACATCGAAAAGTAATCTGCTGCTTCATTATACCCATATGGGTAATGACGAACATCAATCGAAGAAGTATTTTTTTCACTGAAACTAACCAAATTATTACCGGAAGCATCAGAAGATATATTCTGTTTGCCAAAAGCAAAATATTTATTATTTACAAATGACACGGGAAAAGATATTGTTTTCTTACCACTGCCTTGAGACACATTCTGACGGCTATTGTCATTATGTATCTCGATGAAAATCATTTGAATGCCATTGGTATATCGAATATAGTAATAATTAGTACCAGAGCCTGAACCATAACAATCTGAAAATACATAATTATCGCTTGAACCATAGCTCTCTATACCACTTGTTGCAAAATCATCCATATTATAACTATGACCAGAAGTTCCAGCAAGTCTCATCCACCAATTCGGTTCTGTACCATTCCCCCCTGCGAAAGTTACGCGTGGGAAATTGTACCTACAACTTATTACAGCATGGGTATCTGCGCCGCCGAAAGCAATACCAGAAGCATAATCGCCTTCAAACCACCCCGGAGCAGTATATTGTCCTCTGATGGTTTTTAAGAAAAATCCTGTTGTAGCTCCGTTGTCATGCAAAGCCGAAAATCCTGCGGATGTATTATCTGTTAAAAAACACGTAAAATTGGGGTCTGCTGTGCCATGATTATGATTGGACGGTGGATATGAACTTGGTCTTCCAGTAATATTGTCCCATGCTACACTACTAGAACTACTTCCACCAAATTCGTACCATTCTCCCCATGTACTGCTTGAATAGGTACGCTTGTACATATTATATGTATAATCTGGCATAAAAATTTGATATGGCGTCCCTACATTAAAATCTACAAGTAACGTTGCATTACAGGATAATGGATTGTTTGTGAGAGTACCAGAGAGGTGGTATATACCGCTTGTTGTAACATTATTCAAATCTATATCGCTGAGGCTTTCGGCTTTTAATGCATAATTAGTATAGTTACTATTATCTAATACACGCTTCCATGGTTTACCTGAAATTCCGCTACTAGAATTAGTAGTCCTATAATACAAACCGTCTTGATGTTCTGTTCCAATAGCCAGTTGACTTGTCCAAGTGGTTGCATTGTCGACCCAGCCCATGTTTAATGCATGAAACCAACCACTTCCTATAGGACTATCTTCGGTTGCAGCAATCATACCCGTAGCGAAACCTTGGCTGGCTAAATCATTAACTGTGACAGAATTAGAATCTCCGATTTCTCCTGAATTATATACTTTAATATATTTTTTTGATTCAGTTTCGGTTGCAGGAGTATATCCCAAAATATCACATACTCCTTGTTTCGTCATTACCGAAGTATAGTTCTTACTATCCAATACTTTATTTCCAATCTGATAAAAATATCCTTCGGAATCAATATAACTTTTCCCTGATTTGCCTAAGTATATATTGTTGTCTGTTCCGTATTGCAAATATAAATCTCCATCACTTCCCTGTCCATCTGAACCTACAATCCCTCTAGCTCTGATTGGATTGTCAATTGCGTTACCTTGCACAGTAAGACTTCCTGTAAGTATTCCTCCTGACAATGGAAGAGCGTTGATTGCCTTATCGTATGCTGTATTCCATTTTGTTCTTTCGCTAGGAGTAATATGTTTAACAGTATCTGTAATATGTTTTACCGCACTATTCCAAGCTGCAATTAGAGCAGAAGTAATTCCGTCTAACACAGATTTATTTGTATGAGTGTGTTTTTTATTGTTTGCATCATCGTAATTAATTTTATCTTCTTTAGACAGTAAACCATCAAGCGTTTGTGTAGCTTTTGGAATGGCATTAGCAGAAATTGCAACCCATTTTGAACCACTATAACGATATGTATAATCAGTATCCTTTACATTTACAGTCCAGCCATCTTCAGGATTAGGATAGGTTTTTGTAATATCCGCAAAAGTATTTACAGATTCTTTCCAATCAATATTGCTTTCTAAAGTAGAAAATTTATTGTCGATTTCATTTTTGGTATATTTATCATTCCAATTATTTTTATTTGAATTTATGGTATTTTCAACGGATACTGCTTTATCATAGGCTGTTTTTACAGCATTGGCAGTAGGAGCATGAGTGGTAGAAGTAGAAGAAACACTGTTTTCAAGCTCATTTGTAAGAACAAAATGATGATTATCTAATTTATTTTGTAAATCATTTGCTTTGTCATTTGCGTTCTTTGCCGCTTCGTTTGCTTTTTCTATGGCGATAGCAGTGTCAGACTCTCTTTTATCCTCTTGTGTTTCTCTTATGGCTTCATTTTGCTGTCTAGTATTTTCATTTGCAATACGAGTATTTTCGTTTTTAACACGCTCATCTTCAGAATCAATACGTTTGTTTTCATTGTTTATACGAGTATTTTCGGAATTAATTCGTTTAGATTCATTTGATTCACGTTTAACCTCATTAGTCTTACGACTGTCCTCATTTTTTTCTCGAATATTTTCATGTTCCGTTACAGTTTTATCGAGTTCTTCAACCTTATCGTTTAATCGCTTAAATTCATTATGCAATGAATTGTATTCATCCGAGCTTAAAATTGTATCATCTGATACAGCACTCGCTTCGATAATCGCATTAAAACTTGTAGATGAAAGAACCTGATTTGTATTAATGTCATAGAGTGAAAGAGTAGCTTTGGCTACACCAGAGGCAATTAACATTTGTTCTGTTAAATCAATTGTAACAGTGTTGTCTGAATTGATTACACAGTCATTAAAAACCGCTTTTTTATCAGGTTTTAACCATTTGACCCTAGCTTTAACAGAATCACCAGCAATTTTATATTCTTCACCCTTGAATGTAAGCGACACGGTAATATAACGAGAATTTTTATCATACTCTTTTGTATCAATTGTCTTTTCTTCGTTGTAATATAAATCTAACGAAAGATTATGATTTAATTTAATCATTCTGCCACATTCCTCCTTTTCTAATTTTCAAAAAAAATAAAAGGACTGCTTTTACACAGTCCTTAAAATGTCAATATATTAATCTTCGATATCTCCCCATGGGGTACTCCAATCACCGCCCAAGGCTATTACACCTTCGTTGCAGTCGATTGAAATGCTACGACTTTGACTGTCGTTCTGCATATATATCTGTCCAACATAAGCGTGCAAGTTTGCTCCTTCTTTTCGACTTAGCAGAAACTCGGTAGGAGTCAAATAGGCTTGTTCGTTTTCATCGGCGACATATCTTAGATTTCCGTCTACAATATGCCAATTGCCAATTCTACCTGAATTTGCTGTGATGTTACCTACAATATTTGCATTTTCCGCATATAATGCGCCATCCAATCCTACGCAAAAAATGTGTCTATCTGTTCCTGCAACCATATCACCGGCATATACCCCCCAACCGGCGGTAGTATTAATACCTACTTTGTTGTCCGCTGAATTAATACCCGTGGTACTTATCACAAAACCACCAATATTACCGCTTGTGGCAGTAATATTACCTTGTATAGTAGCTTTGGTAGCAATTAAAGAACCGTCATGATAAACCTTAAACTCGACATTTTGTCCACCGTTTCCAATGCCGCCTGCACCTGCCCAAAAAGCAGAACCATGTCCAAATTTTTGCATACCGCAACCAACATTATCGGTTACATTAAACAATCCATTTTCATCAACAATGAATCCGCCAATATTACCGCCTGTTGCAATAATATTTTTAGTTGTAACATCGCCTGCGAATGTGCCGTTTCCAGAAGTGTCAACACCCATAACAACGTCTCCGCTTTTATTATATATGGCAAAAATATGAGATTGCTGAACCAATCCGAGTGGATCAATAATGACCTTACCAGTATTATCACTGGAAATTTGAAGATATCCACCTCCAATATAAGGCGAGATAACATAATTACTAGAAATTTCAGTTGTAAAACCAAGACATTTTTGTAATGTATTTCCTAAATTTTTTGCACTTTCAGCAAGATCGTATGCAGAATTTGCTCTTGTATCATCTGTGTATCGCACCTTTTCAGTCCAATCAGAGACACTATACCCAGTGTTATCCTTTGTAGAAACGAGAATAGTTCCTTGTTTGTATCGTGGATAAGTACCATTTTTACCATCTGCATTATCAGCATCTAGTATCCACAAATCTTTTGCTTTATAATTGTTTGGTTTTGACACGTAAATAGAAGCTTTGCCGTCAATCGTGTCGAATACTTCTTTAGATATTTCCATCTCTTTCCAGATGTATGATGAAGTATAAACAAATGTCTTTTTTGAAGTAGAGGATATGTTATACCACAAATCTCCAATATGTTCTTTTTTCGTATCATTATCTTTCCAACTATCAGATGGGTCATCTGCTTGATACCATGTTTGTGTTTTCTTATCAAGTTGATTTTTAGTATCTTCAATGTATTCCTTGTAATCGCCTGATATAAAATTGTTTAGACTAGTATCATCCGTATATTTAGAAGCAATTTCCCAATCTGCGTCAACATAGCTGCCCGTTATACGAGTTTGTTTGCACCTTAAAATATCTCCATTTTGACCTTGTGCCCACAAATCACCAACGTAATACGGTGGTTTTGGTGTAATTGTAAAAATCTGTGCTTTAGATTTTGCTAGTTCAGAGAGTTCACTATCTGTAGTAGCTTCCCATTTTTCACCTGTCCATCTTCGAGTAACTGAGTTTTTGGTATCAAACCAAATATCTCCAACATGCTCTTTTTTAAGAGAAGGAGTAGTCCAGTCTAATGAAGGATCGTTATCTTGAGAAAAAGTTTGAATACGCCCATCTAGTTGTTCAAGATAATGATTCAATCCAGTAATATCTGTAATTTCAGGACTATTTACATTTTCCCATTTAATTTTTGCACCACCGCCAAGCGTAACATTCCCATTTTCATCAATATAAAATTGCTTTTCGTACACACTTCCTGTTGCTTTTGTGTATTGCTTTTGAATTGTAAAAGCATTGCTATTTTTACCATCGTCACCGTTAGTAGTAATAAATAATCCATTGTCCGAAAATTCCATAGTGTTATTAGCGTTATAAATACCAAAACTGTCTTCACCAAGAATTTGTTTACCGATGATTTTTTTTGCAATAATACCATATTCTCGAACTTCTTCTTTTGTAACAGGATCAACATACACAAATTCACCGACACCAACTTCTATAGTCTTTCCGTTATTTTTAGTAAGATATAATCCGTTGTTTTGCAATTTTGCCCAACAAGGACTAAATGTACAAGTAATATCATCATACATTCGCATCCATAAACCATGCTCATCCACAACCATGTTTTGATTATCTGCCGCACTTACAATTTTCAAATTAGTAAGGTTTAGACCGTTTTCTACCCAACTCGGAGCAAGAGCGGCATTTTCGGTATTTTTGTTCATTTGATTAACAACAGAGGGGAAGCTTGAACTAATTGATTTTGCTTGATCGAGAATTTGTTTAATTACCAGTGCATTATTTTTTGCATTAATAACATCTGAAAATTCAACATTAATAGTTTGAATATTGTCTTCAGAAAAGGTGATTTCATAACTTAACAATCTCATTTTATAGATTGTTTCATCAATCTGCATTCTAATATAATTACCCACTTCAAAATAATTTATAATCGGTTCAAACTCTTTTAATGCGAGTAAATTACTAAGAGTAGCAGTAATTGTATATTTCATTTCAGCAGATTTCTTAAGCTCTTTCAATGCTTTTTCACGAAGCTGTTTTGCCTGTTCAATAACTTCTTCGTTGGTTAATCCGTCTGAAATATAATTGCTGTTTTCATATTTATCTTCTCGAAGATAAGTAAGGTAGGACAAATAATCTGACTCACCGAGATAGGTACGTAGATTTAGCATTTTTTGAATAGTTTGCTTTTCCCATTCAAGATTATCAATGTTAGTCGCAATAGCTTCAATCTGCTTTGCACGTTCATTATATTCGTCTTCAATATAATTTCTTCTATTATAATAAGGAAGATATAACTTTTCGTAAAAAGGCGAATTAGACATGCCACAATTTGCTTCATTAAGAACTTGTAAACATGTGTCATAAGCAGCCAAAAAGGACTCTAAGCGTTTCAAACAATACAAATTCAGAGTTGATTTAAATTTATCATCATCCTCTATTTTAAATAAATCTGATAAGTCATCAGAACCTTCTTTTTGTATACTTCGTTTTACTTTTTGCTCAATATAAGTCTGTAAATCATCATTAACCATAACCGCTATTTCATTGCTTGTAGCGGTATCTTTTGGATTTCCATCGTCATCTTTTACATAACTTGCAATCGTAAATCGTCCATGCCATGTTTGATTTCTCAACGTTGATCCGTCTTCAATTGTAATTTTAAAATTCGTTGTATCTACTAAGCATTTTGCCATGCCGAGTACGGCATTGGTCACTGTGTACACAGAAGTTATAGACACATCTTTAACAGCAACGGGAGAAAGTGTTGCAGAAGTTAATTTTGCGATTTGATCAGCAGCCGTGCCAACTTCATGAGAAATGTCTGGCATCATCGTAGATGTTAAATAAGCTTTGTTATCATAAGCATTATATAAATCCGTTAAAATTTGAGTATATTGTTTTTCATTGTCTTTTAACGTCCTATCATAACCATGAAGTTTTTTGGATAATCCACCATACATATTTTCATAATCTTGTTCAGAAAAATATGTAATATATTCGCTTCCGTTAGGAGAGACGTCTTTGACAGCAGAACTCATCACATCATCACCTGCAATGATTTTAAAACAATTCTTGACTTCGCTTTCGTTTGAGTCTAATGTCATTTCTTGACCAAGATTATCTCGACCAACAAAAATAGTAGTGTCTTGACCATACCCTTTGATTAATTGTGCATTTCCACAATCAGGACAAACATCGTCTTCGATTCGTTTATTACATTTAGGGCAGTAATTTAACAAATCATATACAGATATACTTCTATCCGCGGAGTCAAACTTGAATAAACAGTCAAATTCCGTAGATACATCATTGGTGAGAAAATCATAAACAGATGTTCCGTCTGTGCTTACAGTTCTTTTTTCGCTTTTTAATGTATTGTCTACATGTTTGATGGTATAATGTGGAATTTTTGATAAAATTCGATGAAGTAAAGAAATAGAGGTGTTGTCAGGATTGAAAAAAGATGTTCTTTCATAATTATTATATTTAATATCATCATCACTGTTAATATCTAGATTGTATAAATTAATCTGCGCCAACTCAAACTCACACAAAGCTGTACCAGTAACATTTTTAACAATCTCATCTGTTTCGTTGATACTTACTGTAATTTTGAAATATTCATTAAATTCAGGTATCCAAACGGTTTTAAAATCAACAATCTTATTCCATAGGTTACACAATTCATTGTTATCTCGGTATTTATGCACCGTAAAAGATAGTGTGTTTGCTGCGTTCATATTGTCTTTGTATACAATATTTGTCACAGAATTAAGATTGCCTAGCTTTTTATAATTATTTTCACACGGAACAATAGTAGGTTGTTCAACTTGATTATTAATATCAAACTGCAATTTCCCCAATTTATCACCTCCATTTACTTATATTTATTTTTTTATATTTTACACTTCAATTACACTACATAATCCAATCATATAATCTACAGGCAGATTTTTATCAAACACATCTTGCGCTTTTAATTTGTCTACGGGAAGTGTAATTTCGGTAGACAATAATTGTTCCATAGAGTCATTAAATTTTTTAATAGCTTCCGCATCTTCAGCGGGAATATATGAATTTTCCTGCCCATTTTCGTCTTTTGTTTTTGTACCCAGCTCCATAATTTTTTGATTTCTAAGCATATCGAAATTCTGTTCCATTGGTTGCAAAGCATTTGCCAATAAAAGCAACTTAAACTTAAATGTCGTGTCATTTAATTCAGTATTTTCAAGCATTTCTCTAATAATCTTATTTGCTTTTAAAGCTTCACCTAATTTAATTTTCATTATATTTTCCTCCATTTATTCCTATCTAAATTCCAACTTTTCGAATAGGAGAGTATGTAAGAGTACACTCTATAGGAATCGAAAAAGTCAGAACATTATTTTTATTTTCATATGTATTGCAAATTCTTGGAAATTTAAAATTGAAATCATCGTAGATATTATGCGAAGATCGGTTAGATTCGATAATTTGTTCTTCTCCATGTAACGTTATAATTTCGCCATTTTCAACATTGGCGAGATAAAAGTTTCTATTGTCCTCTATAGAATTTTGTATTTTGAGATTTCCAGATTCAAGACATCGAATTGTCATGTCAGGATATATATATCCAATTTCATCACTTTGGTCATACAGAGAAATAATCTCATTTTTATTAGTTGTATTTATAGAATATGTTACTGGCTCTAAGAACCCATATGGTCTATTGGTTGTCAAGGTCAATTCTAAACCATAACATTTTCCACCAATATTAATCTGATTAATATTAAAACTCCCCTCAAAATAAATATCAATATAGTCATCTTGTAGCACTTTAAATTTACAAAATTGCTTCCTGTTAAGCCACCTATTTAATTCAGATATATCATGTGCGGTTAATTCTAATTCTTCTTGAGAAGATGCTTTACATGGATTTTTACAAATTTGAAAAGGATTGCTTGTAAGATATTCCGAGTAAGAGGACGAATAATTATTCCATTTATTTTGCCCCAACGGTTTTACCAGATTAAAAGTTAATTGCGACCCCGCCGAAACACTTTCTGCTCCTGATTTTCCATCAAAGTCACAAATAATCATGCCGAAATCAGACAAACAGTGTTTATCATACATAAAGTCAGTAGCATACATTAGCCAACACCACCTTTTTGAATTTTAACGGTTAAATCACCAATCAGTTGCAGCAGTTCAGCACGTCCACGTCTAAGTTCATTAATGATTTCAGCTTGAACTTTTTTCTGTTTCTTTAAATCGTCAATTAGTTTTAAAACATTGGAGTCACTGTAATTTTCTAACTGTTTTTGTAATACGGCTTCTCGTTTTTCAAGAATTTCAATAGTCTCATTTCTTTTTTTTAATAATTTGATTAACTCTGTTCTTGACATGTTTTCATATTTCATATTTTTTCACCACCTTATAACATAATTGAGCAAAATAAAAGAGCAGGAGATTAGTCCTGCTCTTCCTAAATATATGGACCATTTGAAAAGCCTTATTTTTCAATGGTTTTATCAACTTTTATACCCCTAAAAGCCTTATTTAGTGACCACTTTGTTTTTCATCTAAATTAAATGATTTTCTAAATGCTTTATCAAATTCATCCCATGTATCAAAAGCTCTCATCATATTTATTAATGATACTAAATGTTTGTCTAAATAATCAATTCCTGTAGTTTCTGTTAAAAATTGATGATGTCTATATCTACGTCTATGAATTTTTTCATCAACAGGATTTTTTCTTTGTAATTCTTCTAAAACTCCATCAGGCATTAAATCATATACCAAATAATTTGTCAATTTACCTACTAATGGAGTTCTGGCATTACCATTATAGTCCCATCCTTTTAATCTATACATTTCTTCATAAAATTCATTTGGAAATCGTTTAGTCCAAGGAAGATATTCTTTTCTAACAAATTCAGCTAATAATTTTTGTAACTCGTCCTTTTTTCTAAGCTCTTGATATCCCGTTATTTCATCAATTAATGCAACTATACCTGTTTTGGCAAAAGCAGACATTATAGCCAATAATTTATCAGCTAATTCAGATTGTTTTTCCCAACCTTCTCCATTAAATACCCCATCATTTTTGGCAGATATATATGCTTTACACACGTCTACAAATAGTGTTGCATCAAATGGAATAAAAGCTACCCTATATCCCTTTATTTTATATAATTCATTATTGTTACCTTTTCTTACCCATTCTTTCAAATCGTCAGAGAGATATGGTTGTAAATATTTTGAGTTTAAATTTCTTAGTAATGCGACTGAGCCACTACCAGATAAATTCATTGCTCTGGCTGTACCTCTTAATGACAATAATCGTTGTCCATCATCGGTAACATAACAGTCAATAGATATATTATCACCAATTTCCCATTGTCCATAACTTACAACTTTTACATTATTATTCACTTGAATTTCTTTCTCCATAACATACCCTCCCGACCATCAGTAATATATTTCCATTATATACCAATAATCGACAGAATACTATCAGAACATATATTCTCATTCATTTAACATATGGGAAGCTATAAAACTTCCCATATGTTAATATTTCCATCATTTGTACTTATTCACAGCAAGCTCATTATGTCCTAATGCAACACCCAAAGTAGCTTCGCTCACGTAGCTCTTAAATCCACGATCATTCATAAGCTGCGTTTTAAATTCTGTATAATTTGTTACATTTGGCAGACTAATTTCAATCGTGTCCACATTACTTGTAACATTATTTGGAATTGATGAAGGTTTGACGTTAGGAAGTGGCATATGAGAAGATAGATACTGCGTTGGATTAATACTAAAATCAGCAATATTTTTAGCCATATCCGCTGTAAAGATAGTATCTTCCGTACCAACTTCACGCAATGCACCGTTGGTAATTACGAATTCATTTCCTTCTTCGCCAACTAAATGATATCCAGTTGAATATTCTCCACGTCTTTTGCCTTTAGCATAACCATGTTCTTTCAACCAATCTAACATTCGAATATTTTGATAATCAGAACCGGTATAGTCATCATCTCCAAAAATACCTTCATAGTAATCAGCACGTCTATCCCAAGAAGCATCAATATTATTGGATTTTAATCGATCTACGACTGAATGTTCAGTGTCAAGTGGCTGTGGATAATAATATTTGTACACAAACAAGTCATCGTAATTTCCATCATCGCCAGAATTTGAATCGTCTGATTCGTCATAAGAATATGATGGTTCAGGATCAGGTTCATAAGATGGGGTAGGAGCAGGAGTAGAGTTATTCGGATTATAACTTCCATCGTCATAATTATTAATTTCCGAATCCAGATTACCACGCATAATAGCAATTAAATCATTAAGTCGTGTAATAATGTCATTAATTGCAAGTGTAATACCGCTCACAGTAGAACCAATTCCTTGTACAGTTGTGTTCAAATCTACAACAGGTGTGGCAGAATTCCATACATCTCGCATAGCTTTTGTTAATGGCAATTCTGTGTCTTGACTTAAGTTTTCAAGTGTAGAACGAATTGTATCTCTGTTTAAGTTTACAGCATCAGCAACATAACCAAGTTCCTTATCAATATTATCAATTCTATTGTTAATAAGGTCTTCATATTCGGTCTGCAAATCATCAAGAAGCTTTTCTTGGTCAGAGATATACTTGTCGTATTCCGTTTCAGCAAGGTCTTCCTGCGCTTCCTTTAAATTAACTTCAAGTTGCTGCACTTTTGACTTTGCTTCTTCAGAAGTATCATTCACATATGCGTTTTTCTGCTTTTCCAGTTCTGTTACCTTATCAGATTTTTCTTGAACACTCTTTTGATAATCATGCAAGTCTTTTTCTGCTTCAAGAGCCTCTTTACGTTTGTCAATTAGTTTGCTTAATGCGTCAGATGCTTTATCGTAGCCATCTTTGATTAAGTCTATAATAGCATTCTTCTCATCGTAAGCAGCTAAAACAGATTCACGTTGAGCTTCAATGTATTCCTGTTTTTTGTCAATAAGAGTTGTATTGGCAGGATCGTTTGCAAGTTCGGCTTCGATTGCAGAAATCTCTTTTGCGTAAAAATCGGCTTGCTTCAAATATGCGGCATAGTTTTCACTGTGAATGCCCTGTACAGTCAGACCTTCATTAGTAATTTTTCCGTCATCATCATATAAATCCTTATTCATCTTATCAAGCAAATCAACATAGAACTGACCCTCACTGACAAGATTGGAAATATCATCTTGACCACGCTCAAATATCGTAAAGTTTAAATCACGTAATGAATTACCGACTTCTTGAATATTGACAACGGTATCAACAATTTCTTCGTTTACAGATTGAATCTGTTGCAACATGTCATTCCATGCTTCTGCGCCTTCTTCAATCAATCCGCTTTGAACAGATTCTTGAAGTTTTGATTGCAATGTATCTCTTTCACTCGTGAGAGTATTAAGAGTATTATTGTACTGTTCAAGTTGTTTTTGATATAATTCAGGTGACGCATAATATCCATGTTTGTCGGCAAGGTCAATATATTTGTCAAGCATAGTAACTACATGAGAAATAGAAGATGAGATATCCTCAAATTGAGACACTACATTATCAAATTTGGTCTTTTGTAATTCCTTCAGATTTTGATTAAGGTCTCTGATTTTATCATTGCAATCCTGTGCTTTGTCGTAGAAATCTTGAAACTTATCAATTTGGTCTTGTAGATTTTCATCATCAACAGTGATAACATCCATTTCACCGTTTTTAATAAGGTCTTCGTAATATCCGTCCAAGCCAACAGAATTGGCTAAGTCCATATATCTCTGATATGCTTGTTGTTGTAATGCAATCTCATCGGAAACAGATGACAATTCATCTACTAGTGCCGAATTACGATTTCCCCACGAAGTGTAAGTATCTGATACGGCGGTATCAAGTGCTGAAATAGCCGATTCCAGCTTTTTAATTTTTCTCTCAATGAGGTCGTAATCTTTGGAATTGTCTTTATCTGATGAGTCTGAACCTGAATCTGAACCAGAAGATGATGAAGAATCGCTACCTAAGTCATCCCAATCCAATCCGCCAATTGAATTTTCAATCTGATTGTAACTAGAATCCTGCAATTTTACGACTGCTTCATTGGCTATCTTAATGGCACTGTTAATTTTATCTTTAACCTTGTCATATGCAGAAGTTGCTTTTTGACTCTGTTGCCATTCTTCTTCGGACATATTATGATCGTAACTATCTGAATCATCTTGTCCACCAACAAAAGTATAGCCACTACCATCAGCATTCTCCATAATCGAACCAAATGCATTAAAAGTATCTGAAATACCTTCAAAATATTGCGTCCATAAAGCATTTAACTGATTAATAAGATCGGTTGTTATCTTAGCTTTTGCTTGTTCCATAGAAGACCAATTATCAACATCGTTTCCATACATAGTACCTAAAAGGTCAAACAATTTAGGATAATCGCTGGATAAGAAATTAAGAAAATCTTGATTAGTTTCATTCTCTGAAATAACATGCTTTATAAAATTCTCTTTATCGTTATCGTAGATATCCGCTAATTGATTGTATAACTCTGGAAACTTTTGCTTTAAAGCAGAAATAAATTGATTGGCAGCTTCTTCTTCGGTGGCAATGTCTGAAATATATTTATTCTTCAGTGTTTCAAGGTCGGGAGTTACTTCTTCAACCAAAGATTTCATTACTGAAATTACTTCAGGATAATTCTGCTTTATAGAGGTAAAGAAATCTTCATTTGCTTTGTTTTCCTCAACCAATGAATTAATATATTGACTTTTATCGTCATTATAGATATTTTCAAGGTCTGCAAATAACTCAGCTTCATTTTTTACACCTGTCATGTAATCATAGAGGGCTTCTTTAGCCTCTGGATACTGCTTGATGATTTTCTGCATTGAATCAACACCGATAACACCGGTATCTTCTAATTCTTTTTGAAGAGATTTTAATGTATCGGCTTCTGATTTAAGGTCTGCAAGATTAGCTGTTTTAGATTTATCATCTGATTCCGTAAGAAGAGAAGTAGGGTCTTTGGTGAAAGTAACCGGTTGCTCAATTGGATTGTTTTTTGCCTCGTCCTTAACTTTATCCATGGCTTTTTTATATTCAGGAACACACTGTTGGAAAATTTCAAGCCACGACTTCATGCTATCATACGCTTGCTGATTAAAAGCGTCAGTACCTTTAGCTTTTTCCATCTTTTCCATTTCAGAAGTTAAAGAATTATACAAACTTTCTCTGTTTTTTTCAAAATCTTGTGTTAAAATATCAAGTGTTTCCTTGGCATTATCCACATCTTCTCTTGTCACATCATTTTCAGAATTTTCAAAGTCTGAAACAGCTTGGTTGTAAGCATCTGTAGCAAGTTTTAATTTTGCTAATTGAGCTACACCTTTATCATTATCGTTTCCACCCAGAGCTTGAGTCCAACTAATACCTTCATAACTTCCGTTTCCACCGTAATCCTTTGACACTCTTTCAATGACATCTTTAGCATTCGTACTTTTTGTGTCATCTCCGCTTTCATTAAATTGAGTATTAAATTTATTTTCAGCGGTGTGAGCTTGAGATTTTAATTCTTCTTCATTTACCTGTTTTAATTTTTCGATTTTTTCATCTAATAAAGCATTCTGGTATTTAAGGTTATCAATTTCAGTTTTTTGAGCTTCTGTAATTGTACCGTTGCTTTGAAGTTCTTGCAATTCTTCAATTTTTCTTTTTGTTTGTTTCAATTTCGGAATTGTAATTTGATATTGATTTCTCATTATCTGATATTGTTTGTTCAGATTCTTCAAGAGCTTCATTATATTTATTGACTGCTGTTGTTCCATCAGCCCTGTCCTGAACTGCATTTACACCTTTTATTGCAAATTTTATAACCGCCAAACTTCCTGCAATCGCTAATAAATAAGGATGTGCTAATGCAAGATTCTTGAGAGATGCTCCAAGACCTTTAACTGCATTCTTAAAACCAATAGTTTTAACAGTGGCTACACTTTGCGAAGCAGACATAGCATTTGTTGAGGTAACATTTGATAATTCAGCAGCAGTGGTTTTCAGTGTTTCACCTGTAAGTCCTTTATTGGCTAATATTCCTGCAATTTGCTTTTCATTTAAAGTTGTCTGAGCAAGAGCTAGTTTCACTGCTTCTATAGAATTATCTTTAAGAGCATTGGAATATTTATATATTAAAGTTGCTTCATCATTAAAACCACCATCTGATTTTTTATAAAATAATGATACACTATTTATTTTATTTAAAATAGCAGAAGTCTCTCCAAGTTCCTTTAGTTGCATTACTAAGATAAATAATGTATAATTATATATTATAAAAGGAGGGTCAAATAGTATGAATAATAAGAATGATGATTTTTATAACAATTACGATGACAAATCAGGTAAAGGCGTATTGATAGTTGGAGGTAGTATATTAGGACTATTTTTTTTAATTGTATCATTTGCTATATTAATAGACGAGGGGAATCCTTTTCCTCTAATAATAACCATTTGTTATATTTCTATTATTGTCGGATATATTTACTATCAAAAGAAAAATAGTAAACTTTCTGATGATTTTGTTCCTAGCAATAAAACAAAAGAAGAAATATTGGATGAATATGCAGCAATTCATAAAACAAAAGAAATGAGAGAAAAAGAATATGAACAACGATTAGAGCAAGCAAGAAGATATTTAGCCAACGCCCAAGCACAGGAATTATTAAACAAACCTAAATGTCCAACTTGTGGAAGCACAAACATTAAAAAGATAGGTGGTATAGAGCGTGGAGCTTCAATAGCTGCATTTGGTATCTTTAGTAAGAAGATTAATAAGACTTTCAAGTGCTGTAATTGCGGATATACTTGGTAACAATTAAAGAGCCGAAATTGTTTCGGCTCTTTAATATATTTGACATATAAACTATTTTTCAAATTTATTTTCTAAAATGCATTGGCTTCCAACAAACTTCGCATCATCCCAACCCTGATTTTCTTGTGCTTCTTTTGTAAACCAATCTTTTACAGTTCCAGATACCCTTTGAACCTCTTCACCATTTTCGTTGTATTGATTATACAAACCAATTACTTGTTCACTTGTAACAATTACAGCTGGATTATTCTTTGAGCGGTCATCTGGATCTGGAAATACAAATGGTCTTGACATTTTCATATTGCCTCCTTTCTTGAAATTACGATAAACATACCGTATTTTCATTATATTCTAATTTTCGATATATTTCTATTATAAACATATGTTTTGGAAATAACAGAAATATCAATTAATATAATTTGGTAATATTTCACAAAACTGATGTTTTGAATAACAATATTCTCCAATAAGTGATAAAATAAAACATGACAGGATATGGTCGTGAGCACACCACGACCTCGTGTGTAGTCTTGTCATGTCACCAATTAACCGTAACCATACCGAGAGTAAGAAAGGTAAGGCGAATCACCTCTTGGATAATCTAAAACTTCATAGCAGAATTCTCTGCATCAATTTCCAACTGTTATGTAATTTATATTCTTACAGAAAGGAGGAATGCGATGTCAGAAATTCCTAACATCATTTTGGCACTTATTGGGCAGACACCTTGGTTTGTCATTGCGTATATCGTGTACAAGGTATATAGCAACAAACCAAAGCATACGTCTATAAGTATACCAGATAAAGTAACAATAATATCTGAAAGATAGAAACATTATCTTAGCCAATTGTCGATTTGTCAGGAGAGTAGGAGTATCATCATCAACGAGTCCGTAGTCCACCACAACTACGGACTCATCTATTTATATATTCTCTTATATTTGATTAATAATACGTGATAATATATCCCAATTAAATTACTATCATTGATAATCATGACAAAACTATAAAAATCAATAAAATTTATTGATTTAGGAAATGGAGATTTCCAGATTTCAAATTAATAAGTATGTTCCCATTCTTGTCAATTTTTAATGAGATACTGTCGGTCATAATTTCAAAACTGACAGTATCTTTCTTTTCACTATTATTTAATTTTGCCATTGTTTTTCACCTCATTTCGTAGTAGTTCAAATAATATTTTTAATAATCTTAGTAAAACTTGGAAATGTAATAACTGTGGAAGTAAGTTCTAAGATATGAATAAGATAGAAGAGTGGTGAGAAATTGCTACTCTTTTTTTTGTATTGAAAAAGAGCATTATCATCATTTGATGATAATGCTCTTTAACTCCGTGAGCCTCACACTTAAATTCTGTCATTAACCCAATGGCACGACAATTTATAAGCAGGACTCTGTAGAAATATAATACTGTTCCGTGGAACTTCCTGTTCCGTTGAACATTATTATATATAAAGCATATGCTTTTGTCAATAGTTTATTCATGAATTTCCGTAGGTGGAGTAACATTGTTAGATGCACATTCTAGGTCATAAATCCTTTTTGACAATTTTTCAATCTTTGTTTTTAAATTTGCAACTTGTCTTTCTCGATCACTTGCTGCCTTTTCAAGTCTAGCAATTTTATCTTTATCTTTATAGTATATTCTATGAATATCTGGAAACATAATATACAATAACTGCATTTGTATTTCTTCTAATATTTCAGTTGATATTATTTCATGTAATTCCAAAATACGTCCACCAGACATAAATTTAGAATCATTTATCAATAATACGCCATCTTTCTCAAAACCTTCATTAATACAAGATTGTCGATGCTCTTTTGTCATATTTGGATTATTTATTGGATGATAACAAGTATCTCTCCAATCCCTCCCGGTTGTCATTGGGACAATTAAATACTTATCGTCTTTCTTACCTATGCAAAGACCTGGATGGATATATCCAATTTCACCTTTATAAGTTTTTCCATAGTCTATTGTGCATACTTGTCCAAACACTACTTTCTTTTTAGCACCTTTACTTGGCATATATTTTCCAAAATGATTTCGTTTCATCCAATTGGTTTCCGCAATAAGAATAGAAGAAGCATCATATGCATTCAACTGTCTTAAAATTCTATGAATGTTTTCCTCTAGCTGAATCAAACCATTTATAACTTTTGGACGGTTTAATCCAGACATACTTTTATTTGTTTTTGTATTATGAGTATAACAAGCTACCAAATCTAAATAATCAAATTCCAATGATGAAATATCTAAGTCTTTATCCATAATGCCTCCTATGGTAATTTATACCAAACATTATACGACAAGATATTGCATATTTCTATAAGAACGTATGTTTTGAAAAAGTTTTAGAAAATGTGGGGAAAATACATTAAGAAAAGTGCATTAATATGTAGGAAGACGAAAGAGAGGTCAAGTTAATGAACAAAATCAATTTAATCATTTCCTTTATTGAAAATTACGGTACAATTGTTAGTCTTGGACTTTACATGGTAATACCAATTGTAAAATTATTACATAGCATGAAGAATCAACGGAAATCATTTATGTTTCATTTCAAAAATAAATATTTTGAATGCAAATATAATATGAAAGAAGAGTAGTCGGTTGGCTACTCTTCAAATCTTTTACTGTAATTCTCTTATAATATTTCTCCAATAATCCAATCTAAATCTAACAGACTCAGCAGAATTAGTACCATTCATGAGATTAGTCTTGTATTCAGTATTATCATCGTATGTTGCCAAGAACTCACTTACTTTCAAAGCAAATTTCTCAAAACTCTTTTTGTCTTTGCAAATTCTATATGCTGCGAAACACAATACAGAAATACTTGTCTTAGGAATTTTTACATCTTCTTTAAGAGATTCATCAAGCTTATTGATTGCAGTTTTAATAACTTCAATCTTTTCTGGCTCAACTTTGTCATTATAGAATTCAATAAAATTCTCTTTATCTTTTCCACTAAATGAAGCGAAGTCATTATCTTTATTAGTGGAGCATAGCATCAGTGTTTCAAGTGCAATACTCTGATCGACTGAACTTTTCAACTGAGCAGATGTCAATCTCTTTTCAAAGAATGGGAGAGAGACAATATCAAAAATTGCATCACTAAGTTCATCTGACATGTCGGGTGTAAGCTTTTGTGAAGTGTTTAGAGGTTTCCCTGAATTGAGCCTTCGGAACATTTCTCTGACATCTTTATCTGTATATTTAGTGATTTCATATACTGTGATAGCAGAACTATCTAATTCATCCTTTACAATTTGATCGAGTTTGCTAAATTTCAATCCTGCAATATTATATTCAGTTCCTTCAATGATAACTGGCTCTGCCTTTTTAGATATAGCAAACTCATCATTATAGAATCCTTTTAATGTGCTTAATCGCTGAACTCCATCAATTACATATTGAATGCCATCTTCAGTAATAGTGTATACAGGTGGTACAATATATCCTCTTAGAAGAGAGTCAATAAGCAATGACTTATTTGGATTAGACCAGACAGATTCTCTTCTCTGTAATTTGTGTTTTAATACAATTTTCTCTCGTTTCATTTTGCCTATTAATGGCTTAACTGGACAATTTTCTCTTGAAACTTTCATTGTGCTACCTCCTTCAAAAATTGAAAATTTTACTATCTTGAAGATAACACAGATACCATTTTTTTGTAAATATTTTACATAAAATTTGAATCATTTTTAATATTTAAAATTCGACAAAACTAATGTTCTGGATTGTATTTAATTTAATACAATGGTAAAATGTGGCTATACATAAGAGGGCTATGAACGCACCATAGCCTGTGCGTATCTTATGTGGTAACTTATTAATTTTCACGTTTTCCTTTTATTAAGGAAGAAAGTGAGTACAACGCTCTTGGAAGAAAAACATCTAGTGGGTTCTCCACATCATATTCCCAACCGTTATCAACATCACGGAAAGGAGGTGAAAGATGGTAGAACTAATGCTTACATATTGTCTGAAATTCGGCGAACTTGGATTAGGTTTTTATCTGGTACATAAAATTTTTTCCAAGAAAACTAAAAACTTTCATTTTTCTGCTGACCAGAGTAGAATAGAAGTTGATAGTTCGTTCTATGAGGAGTAAGAGTTCTTCATTTTCATTTTTCATATCCTTTTTGTGAAATTGATAAAGAGTGTCATTCTTATCTGAGTCCGTAGTTTATGCTACGGACTTCTTAATATTATATTCTCTTTTTATAAGTTATCTTTTTGGAATTTTCTAGTTGAGTGAAACACACACTCAAATACATTACTGAATTCCGAAATCGCAATGTATACTATGCATTATAAGCGAATGTCATACTAAGGCGATGACTCACTTAGAGGATGGGTATGTCGTTGGGGATTGCTCTCTTATATAGTTATTCTCTATATATGACTTTTCGTTTCTATATATGGTCAACATTATAAAATGTAGAGTGCCGTCCTGCTCGTTGCCCGTTGTTAATGATACTTAGACACCTATCAAGTCTCCTTGATATTCTCATATATCCACATATACAATTTTTTCTACTTTCGCAACCTCATCCAATATAACCATATGGATTGCGGTTTGTTATGTGATCCATGGGTAGTTTGTTAAGCTACCAAGCATTCAAGCATTTACTCCTCCATGTAATAGTTTATACTCCGTTAAAGTGTTTACAGAGTTTTTATTAAGAATCCCATGTATCCATAGACTTGATTACAACGCCATTATGTTATTCTCTTATCTATGATTGACCAACTAAAAACTGTTGGAGAGAGTTTTTGTGTAAGGTTTGAAAACCCAATCAAAATTCTTAATAAATTTAAAGATACCTGCACCAGCACCACCAAACAAACCAACAGTGCCAGCTAAACCTAATTTATCAATTACAAAACCTATAGCTGACGATAAATCTATTAAACCATCAACAATTCTACCTAAATCATCACGATTAGCAATATCCTGAACAGTTCCAACCCATGTTTGTTTTAATTCATTAAGCTTGTAGGTAATTGACTGTTTTGCTGTTTCCATTTCTTTATCTGAACTGCCAGCGGCATTATCCATAACATCAAGGGCTTTTTCAACTCCTTTAAAGTTCTGAATAAGAGCAGCACCAGCCTGAGCCTGTGTACGACCAAAAGCTTTAAGAAGGAAATCATTTTGCTGTTTCTGTGACATCTCATCCCAGATGTCGGCAATTTCTCTAAAATAATCTACTAAACTCTTAAATTCTGTTGTAGAACCAGGTTTAAAAACAGATACGCCTTGAGCATGTTCAGCAGTTTTTGTTAAATCAGCTAATTCGCCTGTAATATTTGCTAAATCTTCAGAGTATTCTCCTGTTGTTTCGTCAAAAGAACGCAGTCGTAGAGCAACGCTTCTGAGGGACGTGCCGCTTTTTTCTGAGTTCTGAAGGACTTCTTGTATACCTGAAAATAAAGCAAAAGCATCTTTTGTAGAAGTTCCAACAGCGGCAAGTGCAGCAGCAGAACGTTCCATACCTTCTACTATATCCTGATTGTCTTCAGCCATTGCATTACCAAGTGCATTTATATCATCCATTATCTGAGATTTAACATCTTGATATCCGATATTCCACGCCTTCATAATGCTGACGAGTCCTTCCTGCGATGTTGTGGTGTCCATACCAGGAGAAATTAAAGCAAATTGCGAACTTAACTTAGCCATCTCAGTTGCGGCTTGTTTCGAGTTATATCCTCGTTTTGTTACTCTTTTTATAAAAAATAAAAAGGGATAGGTCATTTCTGCCTATCTCTGCAATTTCTTTATTCGATTATATTTGCAGACCAGACCATACCTTCATCTTAAATAAGATGGTTAGCATACGTCACATAATCTCTTATGTAACTGTGGTCGTTACGGGACGTATAATATCATTAATTATTTGAATTATTTCTTCTTCTTTTTTCGTATATGGGATTCTAATTATTTTTATATTATGTTCTTCACAATATTTATTTTTTATTTCATCGTTTTCTTGTTGTTTTTTAAATCTCTCTTCTCCACCCCATATTTTCACTGGTTCATAGTGTTGTTTTCCATCATATTCGACTATTGTATTAAAATCAGGAAGATAAAAATCGAAATATAAATGATGAGTATTGTTTTTATTTAAACAATCTGAGAAAATTTTTTGTGGTACAAAACTAACATTGTTAGATATAAGATATTTTTGTATAAATATTTCCCACTTGCTATTTTTTCGGCAACCACACGATAAAGTATGATAGCGAGTTAAGTTATTCATTGTAGGTTCTATTTCATTTCCACAGTCACATATACAATGCCACCTAATGCCACCATTAGATGCTCGTTTATCTGTTGGATATAAGGCTGTCAACATTCCAAATCTTTGTCCAGTTATATCATGTGCTTGACCACCACTACATGCTCCTTTGGTAGAATTTGTTAGTCCACTTTGTAGAGCGTCTTGTCTAATAATATATTCTTTATATTCACTATCATTTAAACCAATACATTTACAATATGTTCTATTATTATTTTTATAGTTATATAACATTTGTATAACTTTTAATTCTCCATAAATATTACCTGTTAAATCTTTTCTTTTTGGCAATAAAAACCTCCTATTCTTAAAATAGAAGGAACAATTCAAATCTATATTAATAATTTTTACATTACCCTCGGTATTGTCCATCTCTGGATTTTCACCGATTTGAGCTAACTGTTTGCCTATATGTCACCATATAGGAGACCTATTTTATTAAGCCTAGACCATGAACTTGCTTGATCTATGATTTCTTTAGTTGTTACACCCATTTGTTTTGCAACATCATTAGAGTCATAGTAAAACTGTTCAAGTTCAGATGAGTTCATTGCTGTGGTTTTCTTTAAATCAACTAAAGCATAATCAAGTTCTTTTACAGTGCTGAAAGCCTGTTTTCCAAGATTAATAACATCATAAAATCCGAACATTCCTGCCATCTGAGCAGCTAATTGATGGAATCCACTATTCTTTAATGTATCAAAGAAGCTTCTACCAGCACGACCAGCTTCAACCTCGGCATTATAAATCTTTAAGATTTCACCATGAATCTTGTCAAGACTCATACTAGGATTACCACTTTCAATTTCACGATAATAAGCCTGAATTTTAGCCTTCGCTTCAGAAGACATCTTACTGTTCTCAGCTAAAAGCTTGTGAATCTTGTCTAATTCTTTCTGAGCCGATACAAAGTTATATCCCTTCTCAGCAGCCGACATATTAGTAACGGTGGAAATTGTCTTTTTAATTTCAGACTCATACTCTTTTAACTTCTGAACGTCTTCTTCACTTGTAATACCGCCTTTAGCCTTAATATTACTGAGCAAATCTTCATATTTTTTAACAGCATCCTTGACAGCTTGTACATTCTTTAAATATTCATCACTTGTCCAACCACCATCTTTAAACCTTGCGATAGTAGCATCATAGCCAGCTTTCTTAGTCTGGTAAGATGCTAGTTTATTCTCGTATTTATCAAGAGATGGAACTTTTATGTTGTCTAATACATCTTTGAGTTTTGCGGCTGATTCAGCAGAACCTTTAGAAGCTTGAACAAATAGTTCCATCATATCAACCCATTGTTTCCATGCGATGACATCAGGATTTTCAGCTTGCATAGAAGATAAGTTCTGTCTCGCTTCGAATGCAGTTTTTTTTAATTCTTCAACATTCTGTGTCTGTAATGCAATCTGATTTGCTTCACTACCAGTACCTTTGTCCTTGGCTTTAAGATTATTGAGCTTTGTCATAGCATCCATATAATCTTGGATTGCTTTTATATTTTTATCCCATTCAGCTTGAATATTAGAAGCTTCTTGCTTTGCCATATTTGACGCAGATTTTATATCTGTTTCATATGACGAAAAGATAGATTTATCAATCTTATAATTGTCTCTAGCATTATAGTAATCATTTGCAGTAAGTTCGCTACCATCAGCTTTTTTAGAACGAGCAACATAAACACCATTTTTATCCTGTTCAGCAATTAAATCACGTTGAGCTTTAAGTTCATTTGTAATTTCTTTTGTTGCGTCACCATATTTTTCAGACTGAGAGATAAGCTTATTGTATTGTGTTACTTGATTCGCAAGTAAAACATCCAATTCCTGTCCACCAAGTTCCTGTTTTGAAGGATTGTTAGCTTTAAGCTTATCTTTTGCAAGTTGTTTATATTCAGCAATATATTTTTCTAACAATAAGAAATCATCTTCATTAAGAGAATTTCTGTCTTGATCGGTTAATTGATTAATTAGTTTTTGAATTTCAGCTTTCTTATTTGCAAGTTCTGCCAAATCTGACTGAGAGTTCACAGCTTTATCTAAATCATTATTTGCAGCTTTACTATAAGACTTTTCAATACTATCAATAATAATCTGTTGCTTATTTAATAAACGATTTGTCTGCTCAATAGATTTCTGACGTTTTTCTTCATCAGAAGCAGTCTTTTTTGCATCAGACTTTTCTTGCTTTGCTCCCATAGTAAGTTGATATTCACGAGCAGCCTTATTGCGAGCATCAATTATCTGTTGCTCCATCATCAAATATTTATCTGACTGTGAAATAACTTTTACTGTCTGCTCAAGTAATTGAATATAAGCTTTTTGATCTGCAATTTTTTCTTCTATATTAGTAGTAGAAGCATTTTGATCATAATTTTTTGTTTCAGCTAAATCCTTTTGGAGATTACGAAGTTCATCATCTGCTTTAACTATAATTTTTTCTAATTGTTCATATTTAGAAATAACGGTTATATTAGGTTCTTCATAATCAATATTTCCATTTTTATCATAAAGAGCATTACCTTCATCATCTGTTTTTGCTCGCCAATTTACAGATTCTAATTGACCATCATTTCTCTTATATATGGCACTGACTTTTTTATCAACACCATAATCACCAACCTGTGAAAGTATCTTACTATATTCCTTTGCAGATTCAGTAGCCTTTTCTGTTTCCTGCTTAACTTCCTTGAATCCATCAGCAACTTTCTCAACAGAAGCAGTAGCTTCGGTAGAAGGAAATGCGTCTTTCTTTTGCCCTGTAGAAGCAGTAGTAGTAGATTCCTTGACAGCTTGAGCAGTTTTCTCTGCTTGTTTCTGAGTTTCCTTTAATTCAGATTGAAGCTTTTCTTGAGATTGAACTGTATTATCAACTGAAGAATTGTTGGAATCTAAATTCATTTTTTCATCCAACTTATCTAAATCTGTATAGAGATCATTTATCTCATTTTGGATTTTTTCTTTTTCCTCATTAAATTTTGACGCTATAGAAAAATTATTATCTTCATATCCAAAAAATGATTCAGCTCCACCGATACGAGATAAACCTCTTGTTGTATATTCATCAAGTGCTTTTTGATCATTTGCCTTAATTAAATCATCATACTCTTCAAGACTATATTTTACTTCAGATAACCATTTGTTTCTGTCTTGTATAAGTTTGTCAACATTAAAGATATTATTAGTACCAGTTAATTGTTTAATTCTCTTATCTGCTTCACGAATTTCTTCCTCTGTAGGTAATTGGTCTGCAAAATATCTGTCATTACCATGAAAATCTTCATGAACAGTTAATTTCTCTTGTAACTGTTGAAGCTCTCTGATAATATTCTCTCTTTTTTCAATTTCAGCATTCAACTCTGATTCAGATTTGATTTGCTGTTCAACAGTAGAATCAGAAGTCAAGGAAATATTCGTTTTCTGTCCAATCTTACTCTGTACATCAGCCAACTTCTCAGCTTCTTTGGCAGCATCTTGATATGCATTACTAATATTCTCTACTTGTTTGACAGCACCACTCGTATTGCCGCCCATATTGCTAATGTTTTTATTAACATTGAGAATATTCTGACTCAGTTCAGAAAGTGATTTATCAATATTTTGGATAGAAGAGAGTAGTGTCTTCGCACCAGAATCATCTACTTTACCAAAAGCTTTACTTAAGCTCTGTACTTCTGATACAATATTTGATAGTTCTTTCGATAAATTCTCAAACTGTTTAAAATCACCTGTTCCTTTACCAAGAGAATCAAGCATTTTTTCGAGATTAGAAATTACACTAGATAATTTCTTTTCATCAATATTAAATTTAATTGTATATTCTCTACCCTCAACAGTATCTAATCTGTCTTGGACTTGTTTCATATCTTTAAGCAGTTTTTCTACATTTGATTTAATTTCTAAATCGTACTGATATGTACCTGGCATTTCCTACCTCACTTTCTTAAAATTTGTTCTATTTTTTTATTGATAATGTCATCCAAGCGACCTCCAAATCCGCTTTCAATATCTCGTTCAACATACATATATGGAGGCAATGATTGATGTTTCATCCACTGACCATAACCGTGCTGACCACCCATAAACATATAATCAAATGCAAGACTGGCGTTTAATTTCTGATGACTACCTTTTTTATTAGAATATTTTCCGTCTTCTCTTGGCGCATCATAGGTATTTCCCCAACCATATCCAGCCCAACCGATATAATTATCCATTGCACCTGAATCAACCGAAAAACGAAGAACATTTCCTTTTCCTCGTGTTCTTGTAGAATCAAGAATTTTCATGAAGTTGTATGTTCTTTCATAAGACTGTGGAGTATAGTCGTTGTACCAATCTATCAATGAATATCTGACAGATTCTTTTAGAAGTTCATTTGCTTGTGGTGCGACTTCTTCTGCAATATGATTTTCAATTCTGTCTAACTTCTTTTTAAAATCTGCATATATATTTTTTGCCAATTTCATCACCTCCAAAAATTTTCACTATAATTTCACTATTTTTACACTAAAATAGGAGAGTAGTATTACCACTCTCCATAAGAAAAGCCCTATACGCTTTGACACGTATAGAGCCTAAATATTAACCATTATGTATTATTCCATATATCATCCCGATTAATCCGAATACAAAATAATAATGAGTAGGAGTCAATGTAAATGAAACAAGTGGTTGTAAAATTTTAATACAAATATCATCAACATTGAACCATGAAAGAAAACGTCCACATAAAAGTCCATATAATATTCCGATTATCATTTCTTCTTCCTTTTGAATAAATCACTCCAATCAAATAATCCAGAAGTGGTTGTATTTATATTACGAGGTACTAACTTAACTTTGTTTTTCTTTTTCTTTTTAGACATACATAATCTCCTCATGAAATTTGAATTTCCTATACATCAATCGGTTCTAAGATAAACGAATATGTATTTTCATTACGAGAAAATGAAAATTCCTTAAACCGATAATTATAATACTCTGCAACATAATTACCGTCTTTAGTATGATCTACTGGATTTATACAAGTTCCATTTTCTATAAATTTTTGAATAGTATAGTGTTCCACATACGCATTATACAAAGAGGGGGAGAATAAATATCCTTCAATAAATATGTGATTGTTAGATAGCAACTCAAATTTTGAAATCTGCACTAAATTTACAGGTGTATCAACTTCCGAAAAATATAAAGCAATATTTTTTACTCTATCTGTAACAGTTTCACTTCCAATTCTACAAAATTCTTCGCATGGTAATACTGTATCGTCAACTATAATTTTCCCTAAGTGTTTATCCATACCCTATACCTCTTTAAATCCACCATTCTTAGCAAACTCAACAACCTTATCTAAATCTTCTTTTGGAATCTCATCGAGTTTCTTACTTATTACGTCCATAAGTGGTGTGAGAGTAGCATTTGCCAAATCAGAAATCCTTCCAATCTGTTTGCTAATAAACGCCTGTGCGGTTGTCTCATTAAACTGAGTATCTGACTGTTTCATTGTTAAAATGGTCTTAAACTCACTCAATTCACTCATAGGAATAAGTGGATCAGCTTTATCAGAACCAACCATTAAAATATCAAGTAAGCCAGATGATTTAAGTGCATCATATTCCTTAATAAAACTTCCATCTTCAATCTCAAGGTCGGTATATAATTCAATAACGGCACGACAGAACTGTACGTACTGAGCAACAGAATTGATTCTAATCTTATCTGTTTTATGATACTTTGTTTTTCCATTGTCATCATAAGCTTCCTGCTCAAATGTTGTTTTATCTACAATTAACTGTGCGTAAGCATCTTTCTTGATGATTGATACATATGGGTGTAATTTTAACTTTTCCTTAATAAATCTATCCTTTAACTGCTGAGTTGCCATGTTGTTGTATCTTTCTACAAATTCTAAAATTTTCATATTCCTTTTTTCTCCTTTACAAATGTGACTCATTGACAAACTTCTGAATGTCATATGTATATCTAGTTCGTTTCTTTCTGCTATTTATTTGAATAGCATTATTATTTTTTAAGTCGTTAATATTGAACGACTTCTTATTTATATTCTCCATCATCTTTACGAAATCACAGATTTCTATAAAGAATGTGTCGTTGTTTTCGTTCCTAAAATTACAAATAAATCCTGCGACAAGATTATGTTCACTTGCTTCTTGTAAAGATTTAATCTGATTATCCCTAATCATTGATAATGGCAAACTTGTTGACTGAGTTGATTTTAATTCGAGTAAATACAATGTCCTTGAATCATCATCAAATAAAAGATAATCACAAATATTACTACTAGCAAATCTAGTATTATTTCCATTCCCAAACGATGCTGCGTTATCTCTGAAACGATAAATCCAACACGTATTTGGGACAGAATCTTTAATCGACTGTTCAAAAATCTTTCCTGGATTCTGTGCTATTTCCTTTCACTCCTTTACATAACAAAAGAGCGAATCCAAATGAATCCGCTCTTTTATAGTTTAATATTTAGTTGTTTATAATCATGGGATATAATTCCCATTTGGCGTTTGGATATTTTTCAATATTATCCGTTACAATCTTATGTACTTCATCCATATTTCCAACATTAGTATCAATATAAATGATTTTTCCTCCGAAATAAGAAATTTCTTCGCAAATCAAATTAAAATACATACAATTTATCCTCCTCGTTTAATTTTTAATGCAAAATAATTCATATATATCAACATTAAGTATTCGAGATAAGATTATTGCATTACTAAGGAGTATATCTTGTGTATTTCCATTCTCAATTTTATTCAGAGCTGCAACGGATAATCCGCTAAGTTTTGATAACTCTTGTAATGTTAATGCCTTCTGATTTCTGTAATACCACAATTTATTTTCCATAATGTTAATATGTGCATGTATATTTTGTTTATACAAATTTTATCATGGAAAATTTTTACTGTGGTAGAAATTTACTTAAAATCACCACCAACAAGTTTCTTATGATATATTTCTCTAACGGCTTTCATTGACTCAACAATATACCCATTGCTCATATGATTATCAGCAAGTATTTTTTCATATTGCTCATAAGTTCGAAAAATATGTTCAAAAGCTTCTCTATTGTAATCTTGTCCACTTGTAAGAGCGGAGCAAAAATTAAGAAGCTCCCATCGAATATCTGATATCTCTTTTTGCACAAGATTATCTTTAATATCATCTATGCCCTTAGATATTTTTTGAATCTCTTGATACTGCCAGTTATCGTGCTTTTCAAGAGTTTTTATACGACTTTCTACAGTTTCCTTATCTTCATCAATTCCTGTCTTTAATCGAAGTTTTTTCTTAAAATAACCAAATATTTCGATAACTTCTTTTGCAGCAAACAAGATAGCGAATAAACCAAGTATAACAAGCACATAATCAATTTGTGCTAAATTCTGTATCTCCTGCACTCATATGTACCATCCCTTCTTTACTTCTTTAAAAAATTCTTGAAAGCTTCGTACAAACCAGTAGAAGCAAGACCGGATACAAGTCCACCAAGCAAAATTTCAGGCGTGAAACCCATATTCATCCATATGTTTAATATAACACCAAGCACTGCCATAATAAGCGGAATATACTTATTAACTGCATCCGTGGTCACAATATTTTTGAGTACATAACCAATACAAAGACAGATACCAACAATAATCGGTACTGCAAAATTTGTTAAAAATGATAAATCTGTCATAATTTTAATCCTCCTTATAAGTACAATTACACCATAATTTATATAACTCGTTCATTTCTTTAGATTTTTTCCAAACAAAAACAACTCGTCTATTCTGCCCTGGAATAATATCTACAAGTTGCCCTTTTGATAACGGCGAGTTTAAATACATATAATTTTGAGCCATGTTTGGAATAAACCTTACATCTTCTGTTTCATATTCCCAATTGAATATATCGCTATATTCTTTAATTTCCATTCACTCCATTCTTGTTTATCACGTAAGCGTAAAAAATAGGCTATACTGAATACTGAATAGTAAACGGCATAGCCTACAATTTTACAAACTTACTATTCATTATCATTATTTTTCACCACTTTATTTGTTTTTGTGGATTGAGGTTTTGTTTTACTTGTCTCAGCAGTTTTATCCTCTGCCATAATTTCTTCTATAATTTTTTTAACATCTTTGTCGAAATTATTTAACTCTGTCAAATCACATTCAGATAGTTCTGCTTTTGCTTTTGCTTTATCTTTTGTTAAATTATAATTATAAATCGCAAGATAAATTGTATAATGTGGAAGAGTATCTGTAATTGTACGCCATGGTAAAAAAGATTTAATATTCTGACAAGTATGACAAACTCTGTACGGTTTTCCACAAATCGCACAAACTGCATTGTTTTCTAATGCCATATATTGTTCCTCCTAAGAATAAAACCCCTGCATAGTAGCAGGGGTTTTGTATTAATTAATCTTCAGATACTAAAATATCAAATAAGTTGCCATCTGCACCACAGTATTCCTTGTTTAAAACATATGAAGCTGGATGTTTACCATCGGATTTAAGAGAAAGTTCCACGCTTGAAGGGTCAATCTGCGCTCTTGGGCAACGGATGATACCTGCATATACTAAGTTCTTATTACATGGATCGTGGAAGATTGCATGAATAAGAAGTGTTTTAACTTCAGGGACACCATCAGTTCTCTTAACAACTTGAACCGCAGTAGTTGTTTCCTTTTCGTAGTTTACAAACACACGTCCTGTTGTACCTTCTGGAAGGGTAATTGTTCTATTCTGTGCATCAATCGTGAACTTACCATCACCCTTTGTAGCAGAAACCACATAAGTATCGCCGAAAGTATTATTATCGTTGATAACTTTTACGTATTTAACTTCTGCACCCTTTGTACCAACTGGAACATATTTAAGTTCAACTGTAGCACCAGCACCAATTGAAATTACTTCAGATACAGGCATCTTAATTTTACTTGTCGAACTTGCAACAGTCTTTGTTGAGCCAAACTGAGATGCAGCAAGATCAAGCGAGAAGAGTGAGTTGGTAAACTCAAATGTCGCCTTCTGAGCAGTATAAAATGTCTGAATAGGTGTACCCATAGCATCTGTAACATCAGTGCTATCCGCGCTTGTTTTAAGAGATGGATCTTCGACCTGCGTATATCTACCAGTAAGTTCCATTGTTGCAGGATCATATTCTTCTACTGATCTAATTCTTTCAAGAATTAATTCATTTGGATTAAAAGCCATTTGTTTTTCCTCCTTTTATTTGATTTTTTGGCAAATAAAAAAGAACTCGATTAATCGAGTTCTCCTATCCAATCTAATTGATTTTTGTCTACTTCTTTTAAATTAACTCCGTAACCAGAGTATCCAGATTGAAGTAATAAATCTGAATTTTTTATTTTAGAAATCCTTTTTACAGAATCCATGAATGCATTAATTTTCATATCCCAAACTTGAGAGTGATTATATTTAAAACCCTCGCTATTGACCATTGCAGAAATAAGATTCTTGAGTTTAGAATGATATTCTTTACTTCTATTTCTATCTAATTCTTCTTTTGCATCTTCAATAAGTATCATTTTCGTAGAATCGTTTGCTGGGATTTGCAAATCACGCTCAATAAAATGAGATCTACATAAATAATCAATAATTAATTCGTAAGTATATTCATCAAATAAAACTAATTCATTATTAATTATTTGACACAACACAATAGAATCATCTTTTCTTTTTTTAAGAGTAAATTTAGAAAAGTCTAAATCACCAAATAAAATCTTTGTTCTATCTTTTGGGAATAGCTTAAACAATAACGAATAAAATAATTGATATGGGGTTATTGTTGTGTAATCAAATTGATTAAAACTATACCATAATTGAGCTTTCATAGATTGTGGTGTAGCAGTAAAGTTATACAACATAGACCAATAACTCTGTTCTCCATAATCACATATTTCTCCCAATGTTGGTTGATGTATTTTTATATATTTTGAAACAACAAAATCTTCTCCTCTATAAATTTTTAATTCGTCATTTTCAAAATATTCTTCTTTTCCTACTGCCAATAATCATTATTCCTTATATAAGAATCTTCTTTGTAAGGTGTATAAACTGTGCTGTTAGAATCATAAATTTGAAATACTAATGTCCTTACAACATAAATATTGTCAATCGTTGATTCTTTTGAGGAGACTAGCTTTGTTTGTAGACCAAATATACTTGACCAATTAAATCGTTCTCTTATAATAGAAGCAATTAAATCATGACGTTGTAAACCAGTAAGTTTGTCTACTCTGTCTCCACCATGCACAAATATCGTGAAAGTAATTTCGGTATACTTGTACATTGGAGAATATCTTGGAAGTTCATCAAAACCAACTTGGTAACAAAGATAATGTTTAACTTCTGTCTGCGTATCTGGAATAAATAATGAAGAACGAATATTAGAATTTTCACCGAAGTATCGATCCCATTCGCCGAGAGGTTCATACTCCTTTGTTTCTTCATTCCACTCCCAATTTATATTTCCATTTTTATCAAACAATTCAGATTCAAGTTCGGTTTCATTTAATGCGTATAATAGACATGGGTTTGATAATAAAGCGTTTTTGATTTTTTGCTTATATAAAATATTATCATCGTCAGGAGTAGTTCTATATGCACGAAGTTTATTCAACAAATCATTCTTTGTAACTAATTTTTCTGCCATAAAACACCTCCTATTCAACTAATTCCAACGATAGAATTTCAGATTCAATCGGCAAGTTATCCTTAATAATTTCGCACTTCACAGACAGTATTTTGCCGATAGTAGAAGTGTCATTAGGAAACTTCACTTTCTTTTGGTTGTACTCTGTACCAGCTCGCCAAGTTACTTTATCAGTCAAATCTTCGTTATCAATAGAGCAAGTCCATGTATATGTTGCGTCAGCATACTCAGTTGTAATATCTTCATTGGAATCGCTAAATAGATTTACTGTAAGATTTTTATAAGAGCCACCAACTTTGATCGTTGAAGTAGATGCTAAAATTCTTGCTGTGATAGAAGATGGTGGAGTGGTTGGGGTAGTCGGATCTGTTGGGGCGATTTCTGAATCGAAATAATTCGCATACATTTCGCCTGTTTCAAGATTGACATAATCGGTATGCTCATTAAAGAAACCACTATAAATAGTTAATTTCTGTATCCCGAATGGCTGAACATTTTCACATTTTGTCACAGTCCACGCTGATGGGTGATCAGATAATGTACTTACCAATAATCGCATGTTCTTGGAGTCCTCAGATGTGTACCAAAATTTACTGGTAATATCATTCATCGGCAACCAAATTTTATCCTGATTATCGACATGCGTTATGTATCGGTCAGTGTAAGTACCAATCGTATCAATATGTTACTTTATTGGTTCGTTAGTCCAATAAAGATAAAATTATAAATTTATGCTACAGTATATTCTATGTATCTATCATATTTTCTTTGAAGATACAAATCTGCATCTTTATACATCAAATTCATAAGTTTAACGGCAGAAGTGCCACTTAAACTCGCAACTTTTGTTATTCCATTATGACAAGATGCATCATATATACCACAGTAAATACCAAGTTCTTTTTCAACTATTTCTTTAACTCTTTTACAAAATTTTTCAGTAGAAGTAATTGTTAATGTAATATGTTTATTATTTTCATTTTTTATATAACGATAAACACTGCCGTCACCGTCATAATAACCACGCAAGAAGTGAGAATATAATTCTTCTGATATATCGGGAAATTCTAAAACAAGACTTTTATTTCTTACAGCACCTAACTTCTCTAAAGAGCTACATAAATGTCTACTATTCATATTTAATGTACACATATTATTATATGAATAATTCTTTTCGCTTTTTCGATTAGATTGGTCTATTATTTTCAAAGGGTTATTACTTTCAATTTCTTTGTTTATATCTTCTAATAATTTCCTATCGCTTTCTTGCAAAGAAATACAAACAGTTCCTTTTGGTGGAAAATTACAGCCATCCGCAAAAAATAAACCTAATACATATGCCTTATTTGGGGTGTCGATATGGTCAAAATATTCTTCATTTAAATGATATTTTCTTTGACCATTATTAACACGTTTAATTCCAAACTCATCTAAGATATGACAAATCTTATTATAATTACATCCCATAATTTCACCTATCTTAGTTGTCGATAATTTATCTTCTACATATAATCTAGCAATTTCTTCTTTTTGTTCTTTTGTAAAAACTATTTCATTATAATTTGGTATTCCGTTTTTCATTGCTTATTCCTCCTAAAAATTGCAATATAAAAAGACGGTAATCTACTTATTAGGAGTAAGTAGAAGTGGTTTGCAACCCACTGTCCCGTCTAATTAACTATTCTCTGTTTATAATTTTATTTTCTCTATGTCTCCATAGAAGTTCAGAGCACATCAACGCCATATCCATAATGGACTTAGGCGGTTTCCATTAACCCACTTGGGTACATGCTCGTTGAGCGTTGTCCTGTTCGGACTTTCGCTGCTGATTATTACTTGTCAACAACACTTAGCACATCAATATGATGCTTTTATTTCAGCATATGTCATCCAATTACTTTTTTCTGTCTTTCGACCACATTCACGCCTAACTATATTTCATGTTTACGTTGTAGTGTAATTGGCTTTGTAAACTTCCAGCATAAGGAAACTTTCGACACGCTGTTTCCAGTATGAAGCGCATAATCTACGATGATTGCATTCTTAACACAGACCACATACGTCTTTTAATTCTTTGAGTTCCATTTTTCTCAACCCACATTAATTCATAATTTGCCGGCAAGACAAGATATTTTGGAAACTGATTTGCATTTTCTTTTCTACAGATTAACCATTTATGATAAACACCTCTATCGTCAGGAATATCACACCACATCCCGATCGGAAATTCGCTATTATAACGAGCATGAATTTTCTCGAAATAAAACAAGTTATCACCATCTTCAAATGACAATTTCTGACTTGGTTTAAATTGGATATAATGTTCTACTTCATCTTTGTCCATTGACTGATAAGATTTGATAATAAACTTTGCATCAATCTTTGTCTTGTTGGTATTTTCATAAGTCATACCTTCAGCAAGTGAACGTGTAATTCCATGTTCATCTGTGAAGAAGTCATCGTGAAAATGGTCGTAAATAAAACACTGTTTACTCTGAATATCCCCGTCCCACGTAAGATTCATAAGCATATCTGAATCAGATTTTAGCTTTTCCCCCAATGTAGGATAGCTCTTTCCAGTAGAACAAGTGTTGACTTTCATTTTTCTTTGATAAAAATCATATACAGACATTACTCATCACCAACTTTCATCCTCTGAAGCAAAGCTCCTGCATCAAATACAAGTTTTTTATATTGATTGAAATTAAAGTTATCTGACTGTAATACAGATAATGCACATTCAAGACTGTTAATAATTTCTACAAAATCCTTTGGATAGAGTAGTAACTTATTACAATTAGAAATTTCAAATAATAGATTTTTATGATATTTTACAACATCTATATTTTTAAAATCTTCTTTGGTGTTTTTATCTGTATACAAAACAAGCCAAAATATTTTTTTTCGTAATTTCTGCTTATAGTAGTCAATTTGAGAAATTTTAAATTCTCCATATTTATGTGGAACTAAATTATCCATTAGATCCACCATACTCACCAAAATAATAAGTGTGACGAGACAACTCTAGCTCCCATTCACGCTTTAACTGTGTGAGCCTTTCCATATTTTTTGAATAATTATCTATAAGCTTTCTTTCTTCCTTGCCACCAATCATGGTTGCTAAATTCTTTGTATTCTCTAATTTTGATGGGAAATAATTAATTATAATTCCTTTTGCTAAAATGGTTTTAACAAATTCAGAATCATAGAAATCGTCTACGCTGTTTAATAGTGTAAATTTTACATCTTCTGAAACATCATCAAAAGAATACGAAGTGAATTTCTTCCTGAGAAGTGGAGTAGAAGAGGTTGTATGCAACCATTCACGAAGAGTGTCATAAAAATCTTCCTCTGTATAAGTTGCAAATTCAAGGTCATTAATCATTGTTAATGCTCTTTTGTATATATCTTCGTATTTAAGAGAAGGCATAAGCTACCTCCTTAAATGAATTCTTTAATACAAGTTCCTAACATATCATCAATAATTCTGATTTTCTTAATAGACGGATAATTCTCAGCACGAATCATAGTCATTGCTGTTACCTTTACAATTTCACCAAGCCATTCTGGTGCTGATTTAATCATATCTTCAAACTCATCATCATCCATATCAAAATATTCTTCTGGATAATCAATTGATTTAAAATATTTATATCTATCACCAAGTTCTCGTTTCCATTGTTCTACAAGATCTTCATCCATGATAATAAAACTAGGTTTTGTTACATATTCAGTTCTTCTAAGTGCCTGTAAATCACGATATTTAATATATTCAATATCCCCAAAATATTCCCAATGATATACAGTGTTTTTATCTACTCCAACAGCAGTTAATTTCCACGGAGTAACACTTTTACATGGAATCTCATCATTAGGGTTAAATGTTTTATGTATTTTTACAGGCTGTGATTTTGCAGACTCATTTTCTGATGTTACTACAACTTTGTCATCCGTAGTTGTGTTGTTAGCTTTTACAAAATTATTGTTTGTAAAATCAATAGCATCATCATCAAGTTTCTGCATATGACTAGATACTTTATATCCATTTTCTCTTAAAAAAGAAATTAATTCTTTTGGAGTAATATCTAGTTCTTTTGCTAATTCATATACTTTCATCCATTTTCTCCTTTAAAAATAGGAGAGTAGAATATTTTCCACTCTCCATATTTTATACTAATCTAATATTAGGCAATAATTTTAATCTCTCCGAAGAGTTCATTAATTACGACACCAATACCTTCCTGATATACTACCTCTGCATCAACAGTCATATCTTTCTTTAGACCATCCATGCCTGTCTCGTAGTACATAACATCTCCTTCGTTTACTCTCTTAATTGGCTTAAACTCTGGATCTACAGGAAGAATGAAAATCTTCTTCTGGTCTTCGGCAGAGAATACATTCTCTCTTGTGCCAGCTTTATTAACACGAGCAAGAGGTAAGCATTCATAACCTTCCCAGTTACCAAGAATACCATTCTGGTTTCTCTCGTCTTTCATTGAATCAGAAAACATGTTGTAATTTACAGTACTCTGAAGCTTCTGAATGGCTGGTCTAGCACCAACAAGAATAACATCCTTACCTGTAGCAGCGGCAACTGCTTCAATCTGAGCAATTATAGAATCCTTTGTAGACTCAGAAACTGCTGTCTGAAGAATCATATCTGTTGGGAGAGAAGCGTCCATTCCCATGAATGCTGTGTAAAGAGCAGCATATCTGTTCTCCTCGATAGACTTATACATCTTATCTACAAGAGCAGCGAAATCAACTTTACCTGTCTGAAAAAGTACAAAATCTGTGTAAACCTTTACACCGTAGAATGATGTATCAATAGAGAATGCCTTTCCAGGTTTTACTGAAGCACGTACACTAAATGTTTAACTTATTTTATTTTCCTTAATCGTTAATAAATTTCCAATGATAACCATAGCTTGTTTTAAATTCTCCACGACACGCTTTTAAAATACCAGAAGAGTCGTATCCTAATTTATTTTTTACATCGGTTGCATCATCGTATTTAATATTTGTTTCAATACAAAGGATAGGAGTAGTATTTCTTCTCCAACTTTTTCTTCCTTTGGAATGTTCACTTATTTTTCTTTTACTTTCTTCGGAATGATGCTTTCCATACATTCCATTATTTTTACCAAGTATTTTTTCTTTTATTATTGGATTTGCCCATTGTTCTAGGGCATTAAGACTTCGTGTTTTGCGAAGATTAGAATTGTTATAAGAATTTTTTACTGATATACTCATTTTTTCTTTTGTCTCATCAGACATTACTGAACTGCCATTTTGTCCACCAGTTTTGAGATTGTAACCAAAATCACGATCCATCGTATTGTAAAAATCAATCCAATATTGTTCTCTATTATCAAGATTTTCAATTGAACAATATTCAATAATTTTAAATACAAAATTATTTTCACCATATTTATTCCATGATTTTTGCAAATAATCATTGTGATGTTTATTCTTATTTAATTCACTAATATGTCTACGCCATCTATCTTTAATATTATTTGATTGTCCAATATATTTTTTATTATTGATTTGATTCTCAATATAATAAATACCAGATTTTATATCAGATATAAAAAATCATCTCTTTTCATTTTGTATTTAAGGAAAATAAATTTATAGGGGCGTTACTCCCTGTTGAGCTTAAACTCCACATATTCTTATATGTGAACAGACTATATCTTCATCCTTTTAGGATGCACACCATTTCCATTTAAGGGATTTTCACCCACTCACTTGAGCCGTACTCCTATTGCTATATTTTTTATAGCCGATGGGATAGTCGTTGAAGTTTTTCCTATTCGGAACTTACCTGCTGATTTTCCATTAAAAAAGAACAGGGGATTTAACCTCGTTCTCATACAATTAATTTTTTCTACTTTCGTAACCTTCACGATTAGGCTTATTTCATCCTTGCGTTGTGGTTTAATTGTCTTTAGGACTTTCCAGCAATTAAATGTGTATTTTTTCACACAGTTTTCACTATGCGGACACTGTTTTGCGAATGTCATGGTGATTTCCTGCGAACTTAGAAACTGTCAGAAGAGAGTTATCTTCTACGAAGAACTCATTTGCATCTCCTTCAGCAATATTTCTCTCGTCAACATACTCCATGAAACGAGCATTAGCTGTGTTCCAACCAGAGTTCATCTTGTCAGCAATTACATCCTCGATAAGAGTAGCAATTTCCTTATTGTGATCTCTCCAAGCCTGTCTACGCTTCATGGAATTAGCCTCTTTGAAGTTAAGACCAAGAATCTTATTAAACTGCTTTCTAAGAATTGTCTGTGTATCCTCTTTAGAATACTTCTCATATACGCTATTGCTTGCGTCCATCATAAGTGAGTTGAACTCAAGCATGTTGTCATATTTATTGTCGAACTGTGCTAAAACGTTAGCACTGAAACATGTAATATCTTTCATCTATTTAATCCTCCCTTCTCTTACGCAATATCCTTGTTCTGAAGAACCTGAATACGAACAATTGTGTAATATGTACCTACTGAAAGACTGTGAACCTTTCCAACAAAACCATTAGTACCCTGAAGAGTAGCAAGTTCAGAAGCCTCAGAAGCTATCCATGCACCCTTACCATCAACAGTTACAAGATTTCCAGCCTTAACTTTTTCTGCACTATCATCTGTGAACTGGTAAGAAGCAATACCAAAAATATCTGTATGTACAGATGGATCTGCAATCTGATATGTCTTTACTGGCTTACCTGCTGGGTTTGTGTAGTTATAAGCCTGTCCCTGTTCAGTTGTAAGTGCTGTCTTAACCTCTGCTGGTGCGCCTGTTACAGCAATCTTATCTGTAATCTTTGCGATAGTTGCATATCTTTCCTCAAGACCATTACCTGTGTAGTCTCCGATCTTTAAAGCAACACCATTGTCTACCGAGATAGGTTTTTCACTTTCGTCTCTTACAAGTGCATCGTAGATGTTTCCTACGTCTGTTGCTAAAAGCGCTGATGACTCAAATAAACCGTGCATATTTTTTTCACGGCTTGCTAAATTTGTATAAATCATTTAAATTTCCTCCTTGTTTAATAATTTTTTGCAATAAAAAAGAACGTCTATTGACGCTCCGATTGATTTGTTAATATTCATTTTTTAACTATTTCTTAAGTAATCCATCTAAGAATGATGATTCATGCTCAGTTCTAGCAAATGCGAAGAAAGAAGGCTTTGTCTCCTTATGTGATTCCTCTGCATTCATAGAAAATGTCTTTGTAGTTTTTACTACCTTACCAAGAGCAGCATCTGCTTTCTCAACTAACTCATCCTTTGTGAATTTCTTTACATTTTCAACATCCATGAGTTTCTTGAACTCATCTGTCTCAAGATACTTGCTATATGCCTGATCTTCAAAAACAGTCATCTTATCTGCGATTTCCTCTGCCTCTTCATATCTAGTAAGCTTTTCAGAAATAGAAGAGTAGTTAGCTCTCATATCCTCTAACTCAGCTTTCTCATCAGCAGTTACAAACTCAGCAAACACTTCCTGACGTTCGCCATCAAAAGCAATAGCATCATTCTCTTTTGTATAAGCCTGTTTGTAGTAATTTCCACAGCAAGACTCATAAATGAAATAATCATCATATACGGACATAATCCAGTAATACTCATTTAATGTCTCCTCGATTGGAGCTAAGAGCTGATATAATGCAGAACGTACATCTTCATGTGATAACTCAAAAATCTTAGAATATGTATCTTTGTCCTTATCATCATCTGCGTTATCAGTGTCGTCTGGCTCATCTGTAGTACTATCGTCCGTGTCGTCATCAGTATCATCATCTGACTTATCTGACTCTGTTAAAACTGTGTCAGGCGTAGGCTCTGATTCACCAAAAGTAGTAGAGAATACTTTTTCAAGATCCTCATCAGATAAACCTTCATACTCGAAAGTAATATCTTCTACAGTTTTATTGTATTTTTTCAGTAATTCTTCAAATTTTGTCATGTTAATTTCTGTATTTCCTCCTTTCTCAAATTTTTCAACTGTTGGATTAGTTTTTGAATTTATATTGAGACTGGATAAAGTTTTATTAAGATTATCCAGAGTTTCAATTAATTTAGAGTGTTCATCTTCTGAAATAGAAGAGAATAAAGAATTGTTTTCTTCAGAAAAATCAAGTAAATCAACTCTTGCATTTTTCATGCCTTCTTCAACATTGTTTAATGTGACAGAATTTTTTCCTAAAAGAGTTGCACCAGTAATTGTTACATCTGTAAGTTCAAGAACATTTAAACTAGCATTATATTGCATTTCATTAATTCCAAGTTCTACACTAATTTTTGTACCACCTTTTCTTTCAATAATAGAAGCAGCGGCTGTGTAATCACGAGGAATAGCACAATAACCATATAAGAAATTATGACCAGTTTCTTCTTCAACTTCAAGAAATGCATCGTCAGACGTAAAACAACCAACTTGTTTTTCTATATAGACAATATTATTATCATCATCTAATTCCATATCATGCGAGGTGAAATCTTTTAATGTTTCACCTGACTGTTCATCAGTATATTCCATAAAATTTGCTAAAACAGGTTTGTAAGCTAAAGTTTTAGAAGCCTTTATTAATGCATTATCGGTAACACTAGAATGATTTCTGTTTTCACCAGAATGCATTAACTTAACCTTACAGAATAGAAGAGAATCATCATTATTTTCTTTCATGACTTCAAACTGTGCAGGAACTTGTACTGCTAACTGGTATCCTGTTCTTTCTGAATTAAAACTATAATTCGCTTTATCTTTGGAGATTAAATTATATAAATCCTCTAATGAATAAATTTTTCTTTTTGACATTATATCGTTTTTCGACCTCCTTTCTAAAATGATAATAACCACTCAAGAAAGTGGCTTAAAACATCAACTTATTTGTAAATCCAATTTTATCTATTGGGATAGTGTCATCGAATTTTAAAGTTGAATCATTAATAAATATAAAAAAAGAACCCCCAGATGGAATTTCTGAGAATCCTAATTTTGTTAGGTTATTTTTTGTTACCTCATCCGAGGTGAATAGAAATTGAGAATTGTTTTTCATGTATGTCACCTCTTGATTAATTATTTGCTGAAGTGCCAGCATTTTTGTCACCATCTCTAGTCTGAATTGCACTATCTGATAAATCATCATCATTTTTGGTTTGTCCACCAGAATCCTTTTTATTTGACTGAGTAAATGAAGTCTGAAGTGGAATCATTAAATTCTTAATTCCAATTGCATTTTCAAATATTAATTTACAATAAGCTTCATAAGGATTTCCCATAAGACTTGTGAGATAATCAAGTGCTGAACCTCCAAGAGTAGCAGCATCTTTCATTGTAGACTGATATTCTTCTTGGTTATACCAAGTAATTTTATGTATCTTAAACGAATATCCATCAGATAGAACATTTTCGATATAATGATTATACCAAGATTCGATTTTATTAACTAAAACCCAACATGTACTTGTATCATTTTGGATAGCATGTTTAAGTCCAACCGAATTTGTACTTGAACCACCACTAATAACAAGCTGAGAAGCACCTGCATTTGCAAAAATATTCTGAACAGACTGTGCTAATTCATTATTTGCTTCTGTTGTATTTGACTTAGGGAATGTAATCATCTCCAAATCCATCGGACTGTATGCAGTGCCGACCAATTCAGGCACAACTTCATCAATAAGAGCCTGCATTTGCTGAACAAGTTCAAGACTTAATGAGAAATCATCGACATTTTCAGAATTAGGAACGGTTGGGATTTTACTTACAAGAAGTACATAATTTTCAAGTGCTGTACGATTATTAATAAGTTCCTGTAAATCAATATCATCAAGTATCAACTCAAATAAAGGTAGAAAGAATGGAAGAGGAGCATAAAACTCATCATCTGGACACGCAGTTAGACAAAATACAGAATTAGGATCTAATCTATACCATTCATAGTCACGACCATTGTTTTTGTAGTCTTCATATCCTTTAATATGCTGTTCAGACCATGTACCAACTCCATCATTATTTACACCATAGATATAGTTTTTATTGTCATTCTTATCAAAATAAGCGGCATCAAAATAAACAATCCACTGGTTATCTTGTGTCTTACCATAAATACGACAATACTGAACATCTAATGGCATCCATATTTTCCCATCTTCATCAGAATCATATAGTTCCCAAACAGTAAATCCATCTCTTAAAGCCATATACATCTGCGAATATGAATCTTTAGCAAGTTCAAACTTGGAGAAGTTCTTCAATAAGTTCTGATAATTTTTAATGGATTTAGTTGGATCAATTTCTTTTGTGAAATCATTTAACTGGGTAATATTATAATAGAAAAGAGGCATTGACGGATAATACATAAGAAGTTTCTTATAAAGCATTGAATATCTACACAAGAATCGTGATATTTCTCTGAGATTATCCTGACTGTTATTGGGCGAACTAATATAATTTCGCAGTAATTCTTTGGTATATGTAGTGAATGTTTTTGTAAAAGTTTTGCCTACATTCCTCTGCAATAATTCCTGAAACTTTGCAAAATTTATTTTTTGTGCTCGTTTACGTTCTACTTCATAGCCAGACTCATCAGTTTTTGTATAAACCTTTTGTACTATAGGTTGCTTTGTATTTTTTGTATTACTCAAATTGTGTGATATACCTCCTTTCTTAAAATCTTGTCACTTTTTTTGGCGCTCTTATTGAGAAGAGCTTTGTTATGTCGGATGGGGATTGGGTGTGCTTTTTCTGACGTACAGTATCTTGACTTCTAAGTTCAAATAAACAGTGTCCCATTAAAGCCATGCAGTAGCTTCTATCATCGTGCAAAATATTTTCAAAACCAGGAGCAAGATCGTATCTTACTTTTTCATTTGATGATTTATACTTGTACATATGGGTTAATTCTTCTTTCATAGCATCAAGCTGCTTTAATCCCAATTCCTCTTCAAAAGATAATTTATAATTCTTTTCAATAACTTCCCCATTTTCTTCTTCAAGCATAGTTAAGCTGCCATGATAATCATATTCTGCTGTAAAACTAATCAAATCCTGATCAATCATTTCACATAACTGTGAATACATAATTGCTTTATATTTAGAAGGCTCACGCATACGAATTACATCTATAGCATCTGGATACCTTTTTACATATGGAATAGCATAATCATAGCTTGCATCAATTAATCCATGATGTTCATAATCTTTTTCACCTTTATGATTTTTCTCATAAAAATTATCAAAAAGTAAATCACATATTTGCGTAGCTCCACCACCAGAACCAGCATCAATATATATACCATGAATGTTTTTATAATCAGGAACACCATATCCGTTATATCTAACCATAATATCTTGGAGCATTGTCACCTGTTCAGGAGTAGTAAGTGGTTTTTGTGTTTCTTTATCAATCAGGTTGATACCATTTACAACATCTAATAGCCAACCACGTTTATCATCTCTATGTAATTTACCAACAAGCACAAAGCTGTTATCTCTTTTTTTGGCGGGATCGAAGCAGATGACCATAAGAGAATTATCATCATTAACAAGCATTGGCGGTCTGACAACACTATTTCTAAGAACTTGCGATTTCTTAACTGCAATATCATCACCAAGGTCTGAATCAAATTTATTCATATACTCACGGGTAGCTTTAGTTGGATTCATCTTCATTTCTGAATCAATCTTTGCTTGAGTAAGTAGTGGAACAGGATATACTTTTCCATTATAAGTAGCATGAAGAATTACTTCACAATCTATATCTGCACAAAAATAATTCTTATCACCTGCCATAGAGTGCATCGCAGCTTCTTTATATCTTTTATAGAAAACATCATCCATCGAACCTGCTGAACTTGCACATACAACTTGATTTGGGAAATTTGGTGGAAGTAATGTTACATCAACATCACCACCAAGAGCGAAGTCACTGTTCTGAGTGACGAATGGAAGAGTAGCAGCGAACATATCTTCAGATACATATGATGCCTCATCATAGAAATTAAGTCGGCTTCTTCGACCACGAGATCCATCAAAATTTGAGTTGACCGTAGCCAAACTCGATCCTGAATAAAGTTTAAAGGAGTAAGATGCTGGATCGTGCCGAAAGCCCTCGCTGTTTGAACTTTTTACAAGTTCGTTTAGAAATACATCTGTCAGACCAGTAAAAGAAGCGATTTCTTTTTTAGCAATAGACTCGATCTTCTTCATCATACCTATACTTTGCGAACCTGTGCTTGATAAAATGTAGCCTTCAAATTTGGGCAGTAACATTGTTTTAGCCATCAGGAATGGGCTACCCAATGTAGTTTTACCAGCATTACGACTCATACACCAAACAACATTTGGAGTAATCCATGACATCATAAATACATATTTCTGATAATCAAGAAATTCAATGCCGAAAAATCTTTCGCAGAATTTTACCGGGTTTCTGCGCCCCCATTGAATTATTTCAGAGAATTTTTTCAAACCCTCTAATTTTAATTCAGACATATCATAATAAGTAGGTTTTTTGAAAAAAGTAAAATTTTTTGGAGTAAATTCATTTATAGAATCACCCATCAGGACAATTTTATCATCAGCCATCTTCGATTACTTGCCCTTTCTCATCTATAAGACCTTTTTTAAATAAGAAATCTTTAAGGTCTTTATTTTCCTTTTTCAACAACCTACTAAATTCAACAGCATTATCTCTTTCTTTTTGAAGATTAAATAATAATCCTTTCTGATGAATAACTTCTTTTTCCCAATCGTTTTCATCAGGATTTAACTGCTTTAATTGATTCTGATGATTTCTTGTCATAATATCTTCGATTGCCATATTTGTTTCATAATCGAATGTATTTACCTCAGAACCATCTAAATCCATTTCTTGTAATTCTTTTATGATACCAGTA